>OGJY01000203.1_pt1 | contig 83936 bp, 86 predicted proteins | sample 1572231 | NCBI WGS metagenome assembly OGJY01 (sample SAMEA2582121, study PRJEB24529) | metagenome | biome: Human gut stool | place: China | collected 2011
GGAAAAAGGTTCTCCCTCCCCGCGCCCCTCCCTTCCAAAAACTTTTGCCGCTGGGTCTGCGTTTTGCCAGCGGGCCTGTGTATGGATGGGAATGGGTTGCCTTGGCTGTGAAGATGCTCAAATCGGAAATATTGCAAGGCAGCGGTGTCGCCATCGACATCCAGCGGAATAGTGTTTGCGAATTCCCGGGCCTGGCAGGGAAAGCACACGATGGTATTTTATGGAGCCATCAAGCCTTTTCAAGGCGTCCTTCCTCCTGCCGGCTGTTGATGGGACAGAATTTTTTCCAGACAGGAACATCCCTCAACTTGCGCCAGCCATAAAAAAAGACTGCCTGTGATGCAGGCAGTCTTGATGGGCGGTTTTTGGGGAAGGAGGGGACGAGGGGGAGGGAATCTTTTTCCTCAAGGAAAAGGGGGCCCCTCCCCCTCCAAAGGTTTTCCTAGTCTTTTTTCTGGTCCTTGAGCATCTTCACGGCGCAGAATTTGCCGCACATGGCGCAGACATCTTCATGCTTGTGGTCTTCGCGGCGCTTGTCCAGCTGCTGGGGATCAAGGGCGGCTTCGCGCATCATGTCCCAGTCCAGGGCCTTACGGCCGGCGTTCATGGTGGCTTCGCGGCGCACGGCACGTTCGCGGCCCAGGGCCACTTCGCCCACATGGGCGGCCACGCGCGAGGCCATGACACCGGCGCGCACATCTTCTTCATTGGGCAGGGTCAGATGTTCGGCCGGGGTCAGATAGCAGAGGAAGTCCACACCGGCTTCCACGCCCAGGGCGCCGCCGATGGCACCGGCGATATGGTCGTAGCCCGGGGCGCTGTCGCAGCACAAGGGGCCGAGGACATAGAGGGGAGCGTTGTTGGTCAGGCGCTTGATGCCCTGGATCTGGGTGCGGACCTGATTCATGGGCACATGGCCGGGGCCTTCGATCATGCACTGCACGCCCTGTTCCAGGGCATACTTGGCCAGACGGCCCAGGGTGATGACTTCTTCCCACTGGGCGGCATCACCGGCATCCACACCGGCACCGGGGCGCAGGCCGTCGCCTAGGGACAGGGTGACGTTGAACTGGCGGCACACGTCGATGAGACGGTCGAAATATTCCAGCAGGGGATTTTCCTTGCCGTTTTCCAGCATCCAGCGGGCCAGCATGGAGCCGCCACGGGAGACGACGCCCATGACGCGGTCCTGCTTGACGGCCATTTCCGCGCCGCGCTTGGTCAGACCGCAGTGCACGGTCATGAAGTCCACGCCCTGGCGGGCCTGTTTTTCGATCTCGGCGAACAGGTCGTCAGGCTGCAGGCTGGCGATGTCCCGGTCATTGTCCAGGATCTGCTGGCCCACGGAATACATGGGCACCGTGCCCAGCGGGCGCGGGCAGGCAGCCAGCATGCCGGTACGGATGGCATCCAGATCACCGGCGATGGAAAGATCCATGACCGTATCGGCCCCGGCTTCCAGGGCCACGGCCAGCTTGCGTTTTTCGGTGTGCAGACAGTTGCACAGCGGCGAGGTGCCGATATTGGCGTTGACCTTGATGCGGGAAGGCTGGCCCACGACGATGGGCGCCAGGCCCGCGTGGGCGGGATTGCCCAGCAGGACCATGCTGCCGGCTTCGATGGCACTGGTGATGGTTTCAGGGGCAAGGCCCTCTTCCTGGGAAAGGGCGGCCAGATGCTGGTCGAGAAGGCCGCGCAGGGCGGCGTTACGGGAGAGGATGGAAGACATGGGTTTGCATCCTTGGGTTTGGACGCAGGGCGCAAAAAAAGCCACAACCTGTCTTTCGCGGGTGCGGCTCAGCTTCCCTACGGCAGTGCGAACTGCGTCAGGTTCACAGGGTCTGGGACTATCCCACTCTCAGCCGTGCAACTGCCGTTCACGGCTCCCCTAGCTGGCGGGCACTGTAGCGGGCTTTGCTCCGGCTGTAAAGTACGCCCCCGGAGGCGCGGCTTGCAATAGCCGGGCAGCTGGACTAGGGTTAGGCGTCATCGCCCGGCTGCAGCGACCGTTTCTTCAGGATGGCGGCAGGCCGGGACCGATGTCTGCTCAGGGCGCCGGGCTGCCTGGCTTTCGCTGTTCATGCGGAGGCCGTCTGCCGGACGGATGATGCGTCCTGAGCCCAGAGGAGAGCATGCAGCGTAAACGTTATCTCACTCCCCTGACATGGCCGGCCATCTCCTTTGCGGCCATGATCCTGCTGGGGACACTGGCCCTGTGCCTGCCCGTCTGTCATGGCGAAGGAGCTTCCCTCTCCGTGGTGGATGCTGCGTTCCTGTCTACTTCCGCAGTCTGCGTGACCGGCCTGTCCCCGGTGGACATCAGCCAGGTGCTGAGCCCTGTGGGACAGGGCGTGATGCTGGTCCTCATCCAGGTGGGCGGTCTGGGCGTCATGACCTATACCAGCCTGATCTTTCTCCTGTGGCGCAAGCAGGTGCCCTTCACCAGCCGCGAGGCCGTGAGCCAGGCCCTGCTGGGCGGGGATTTCAATATGGGGCAGTTCCTCCTGCAGGTCGTGTGCATCGTCCTGGGCGTGGAGCTGCTGGCCGCGCTGGTGCTGTTCCTGCATGATCCGGTGTTCTTTTCTCCCTTCAGTGCTCTGTTCCATGCGGTCTCGGCCTTCTGCAACGCCGGTTTCGCTCTGGCGCCGGACAATATGGTCGCCTTCCGGGAAGACGGGCTGGTCTGCACGGTCATCTGCATCTGCATCGTCCTGGGGGGCATCGGTTTCGGCGTGCTGCGGGAATGCCTGGGCATCCTGAGCCGGGGGCGTCTGGCGCCGGTGACGCGTCTGAGCCGCCTGAGCCGTCTGGTCATCAATACCAGCCTGTTCCTTATCCTGGCCGGGGCAGTGCTGATCTTCGTGGTGGAATGGCGCCGTGCCGGTAACGAAGATCTGGTGGGGGACGGCCTCCACCTGTTCCTGATCTCGCTGTTCCACTCCATCTCCGCCCGTACCGCCGGGTTCAACATGGTGGACATGGCCAACTGGAGCCACGCGAGCCTGATGGTCCTGATGGTCCTGATGTTCATCGGCGGCGGACCGGGGTCGTGCGCCGGCGGTATCAAGATCGTGACCTTCCGCCTGCTGGTGGGCTATGTGGTGGCCCAGGTGCGCGGGGATCGCCAGATCGTTTTCCACAAGCGGGGCGTGCCGCCGGAGAACCTGACGCGGGCCCTGACGCTCTTTTTGCTGTATACGCTGAGCATCTTCTTTTCCGTCTTTTTGCTGACCATCACGGAAAACGGCATCCTGCACCGGGTCGAGGGACAAAGCATGGCCTTCGTCAATTTGCTGTTCGAGGTGGTCTCGGCGCAGGGCACCGTGGGGCTGAGCGTGAACCTGACTCCGCAGCTGACCAGTGAAGGCAAGTGCATCCTGATATTCAACATGTTCGCCGGTCGTGTGGGGCTGCTCTCCCTGCTGCTGGCCCTGCGCAGTCTGCAGCCCAAAAAGGCCTATGCCTACGCGGAAAGCCAGCTGCCCGTGGGGTAACACCGGAGAAGGATAGTTTTGAAAGGACGCGGCCAAGACCGTGTCTGCGGCTGTTCCCGAAGCCGCCCCGCGGGCGGCATCGGCGCCATCGTGACAAGGAGCCTGCATGGCAGAGAAAACTTTGGAAATCGGCATCATCGGTCTGGGGAAATTCGGCCTGCGCATGGCCACGACTCTGGCTTCCATGGGCCATACGGTCATCGGCATCGACATGTCCGATGCCCGTGTGCAGCTGGCCGAAGAGCTGCTGGATACGGTCTACAAGGCCGACGCCACCAGTCTGAGCGTCCTGCGCTCCCTGCATGTGCAGGATCTGGACTGGGTGGTCATCAGCGTGGGCGAAGGGGTGGAACAGTCCCTGAGCATCACGCTCAACGTCCAGGAGCTGGGCGGCCCCAAGATCTGGGTCAAGGCCTCCAACGAGGAACACAAAAAGATCCTGCAGCGCCTGCATGTGGACAGGGCCATCGTGCCCGAGATGGAAGCCGCCGTCATGGCCGCGCACCAGCTGTGCCATCCGGGCATGCTGGACCTGATCCCCAAATACGGCGGCATCGCCATCCAGGAGCTGCGCGTCGACAACTGGCACGGGCGCACGCTGGTGGACCTGAATCTGATCCAGTCCTTCGGGGTCATGGTCATGGGCATCCGTCCGGCAGGCGAGCGCGCTTTCCAGTTCGTCCCGCCGGCGCTCACCGTACTGCACAAGGGAGACACGCTGGTGGTGGCCGGCCGGGCCGATGCCGTGCGCAAACTTGAGCCGTAACCTGACGGTTGCCGTTTTTGGCCAATAAAAAAGGACGCCTGGGGGCGTCCTTTTTTCGTTCAACTGTCCAGCAGGGCCCGTGTCAGGATGGAAAAGCCCGACAGGCCGATGACGATGGCCAGCAGGCGCTGGAAGCTGGCCTCGCCGATCTTGCGTGCCAGGGGATAACTGATGACCAGGCCCACGCCGCAGCCCAGCAGACAGGGGATCAGGCCCTGGAGCACGGGCCCGGTGTAATAGCCCGCCAGGTATTGCATGAGGACCAGAGGCAGGGAGAGCCCCAGAAAGTACAGGCTGATATTGCCGCGGGTGCGGTCCTTGTCCCAGTGGGCCAGCTGGGCATACATGCCGATGGCCGGGCCGCCGAGGCCGCTCACTGCCTGGATGAAACCGGCCAGCGCTCCGCTGACGGAGCCCCAGAGCCGGGGCGAATGCAGGGGCCCCGGCCGGTGGGCCAGCAGGTGCCAGACCATGTGGGCCATGAGCATGATCCCCAGGCCCACCTGCAGGGCACGCGCGGGGATGAGCGGCAGCAGGGCCACACCCAGCAGGGCGCCGGGGATGGTGCCCAGGAGCAGCAGTCGAAGATCGGCCATGCGGTAATAATGGCGGAACTGCCAGCCCAGGATGGCAGGCAGCGGGATGCAGATGATGCAGGTGATGAGGGAGGCCGTCTTGATGTCCGTGACCAGCAGGACGATGGGCAGGGCGAAGATGCCCGCGCCCAGTCCGCTGATACCGTTGACGATTCCCCCTAGGGTCCAGCCGGTGAAGCAGATGAAAAATGATGCCCAGTCCATCAAATGGCTATACGGGGCTGTCTTGAGCTTGTAAAGCGGTTCGCCCGGCCTCTTTGTCCGGGGCAGGTGAAGGGCAGGGGCGTGCCCAGACCGGCAGATCGCGCCAGAAGGCCGTCAGGCGGCGTTCCTGGAGTTTCCAGTCAGGAGAGAAGCGGGCCAGCGTCTGCCGGTAGGCCGGGGAATGATCCATATGATGCAGGTGGCACAGCTCGTGCCAGCACAGGTGCTCCAGCAGGGACAGGGGCAGCAGGACGGCACGCCAGTTGAGGCTGATGCTGCCGCCGTCACGGCTACTGCAGCTGCCCCAGCGGCGGCGCTGGTCCCTGACAGTGACCCGGGCGACGGTGAAGCCGCCCTGACCGGCGAACCGCTGCAGATAGGGGGGCAGCAGCTTTTCTGCCTGCCGGCGGCACCAGTGGCGCAGCAGCAGGGCGGCATCTTCCGGCGTGGCAGCGGCATAGAGCCGGAGTTCCTCATCCCGGACCAGGGCCAGCAGACGTTTGCTGCCGGCGCGCAGCAAAAGCGGCGGCTCTGTGCAGGAAGCGGTCTGGCGGCGGCCTTTGGACAGCGGCCCGTCGGAGATGATCTGCAGGGCCGTACCGCGCAGGGGAAGGAGAAGCTTTTCCGGCAAGACGAGCGGAGCGGGCGCGGGGCAGGCAGGGAGATGACGTTCCAGCCAGGGCAGGAACGAGAAGAGCAGGGCAGGCAAGGCCGTGGCGGGGATGCCGGCAGGCACGGTCAGGAGCAGGCCCTTGTCGGGGGACAGGCGCAGACGCAGATTCCGGGCCCGGGCGGAAGGGATGAGGCGTGCCTCATGGCGGCTGCCGTCTGCCAGAGTGAACAGGACGGAGCGGTCGCCATCGAGGAGCTGGACGGAAGAAGGCGCGAAAAGGGGCTGCATGCCGTAAGCTTGCCACAGCTGTTGCGGGCCTGTAAACAGGGGAATAAAAACTATACGAATGATTTCAATGTGTTATTATAAATATGCTTGTTTTTTTATGGATTTGGCGTTATGCAGATGACAGGCAGCCCGATAATTTTTTTCGGGAAAATGGAAAAAGTGCTTGCATTCGCTAATGAGATTTATTATCAATAGCTCAACGGGGAACGAAACAAGACCTCCTCAACAACAAGCACACCAACAGAGCCACGGCTCGGGAGACAGCATATGAAATCTTTGAAAGGTACCCAGACCGAGAAAAACATCCTGACCGCTTTTGCCGGTGAATCTCAGGCCCGCAACCGTTACGACTTCTTTGCTGCCAAAGCCAAAAGCGATGGCTACGTCCTGGTCCGCGACATCTTCCAGGAAACCGCCCTGCAGGAAAAGGAACACGCCAAGCGCCTGTTCAAGTTCCTCGAAGGCGGCGATGTGGAGATCGTGGGTGCATTCCCTGCCGGCATCATCGGCGCCACCGAAGCCAACCTGCTGGCCTCCGCCGCCGGTGAAAACCACGAGCACACGGAAATGTATCCTTCCTTCGCCGCTGTGGCCGAAAAGGAAGGTTTCTCCGAGATCGCCGCTGTGATGCGCAATATCGCCGTGGCCGAAGCCTACCACGAAAAGCGCTTCCTGGCCCTGGCCAAGGACATCAAGGAAGGCCGCATGTTCATGCGTGAAAAAGCCACCGTGTGGCGCTGCCGCAACTGCGGTTGCCTGGTGGAAGGTACCCACGCTCCCGATCTGTGCCCGGCCTGTGCCCATCCCAAGGCCCACTTCGAAGAACTGAACTACACCTTCTAGTCCTTTCCTGACGTAGCCTGCCCGCTACAGTATGGATACCCGGGGCCGTGGCGATATGCCGCGGCCCCTTTTTTTATACCGGGCAAAAAAGGCCCTCCCTTCGTGAAGGGAGGGCCTTTTGCGCTGCAAAGGAATATGCCTCTGGAGCAGAGCCGTCGCGGGGAAGGCTTTTCCAGGCAAGGCATGACCTGACAAGACGTCTCTGCCGGGATGCGGATACGACGGGCAGAAAAGCAGGCAAAGAAAAGCGGGCAAGCCCGCAGCTGGCGCGTCGCTGAGGCTGTCCGGCATCCCGCGCCCTTCCGGCATCAGGCAGCGTCCGGGGACCGTTTTACATCCTCCGCCATTTTCTTCAGGGCAGGCGCGGCCCCTGGCCCGAAAACAGGTCAAAGTTGTTGCCCAGGCGTCCGGCGCCATTGAGCAGGGTCTTGCTCAGGGAAAGATAGTCCGTGCTGCTTTTGCTGCGCAGCTGCCGTTCCCGGGCCTGGGATCCCTGGGCGGCATTGCGCTGGTTCCAGGCCTGGACTTCCTGATTGTAGGCCGCGCGTTCGCCCTGTTCTTCGATGGACAGGGCATCAAGTTCTCCTTTTTCCCGCAGGTCGAGCTGACTGTCCAGATGGCTGCCGCTGTCGATCTGCGCGCCCGAGGCCCCGGCCTGTGCCCGCTGTTTGCCGACCAGCAGGGATGTTTCCTGACGTTTGCGCACCGCCTTGTCGTAACTGTCTGCCCGGGTCTGCCGGGCTTCTTCTTCGGCCATGCGGGCATTCTCTTCAGCGATCTGCGCATTGCGCCGGGCCATGTCGGCGGAGAATTCCGCCTGCTTGCGCTGCTCTTCCTGACGGCTCACGGCACTCCAGGTGCCCACGGCGGTGCTGGCAAGGGTCACGGCGGCCCCCAGCAGGGCCGCGGTACTGCTGGCCACGGCCATCAGCGCAGCTCCTTGTGCCAGACGCTTTCCGTATGGCGGGCCCCCAGGCGGCGGTACAGGGCGTCACAGGGGCGGGAGGCCGGGGAACTGTACTGGACCACGTCCGCGCCGCGTTCCCTGAGCCCGGCCTCGGCCGCACGCAGCAGCTTCAGGACGGCCAGGCCCTTGCGGGCGGCCGGTGCCAGATACAGGCCATCCAGAGCGGCCAGACGTTTTCCCGGACGGTGCGGGCAATCCGTCAGGGTGAAGGCGGCGTAGCCCTGCAGGCTGCCGGAGCTGTCCCGGGCCGTCACTACATGCAGCATGCCCAGCCGCTCCCAGCAGGCATAGCGTTTCGTGTCCAGGGCGTAGACCTGCGGGCCGAACAGGGCGGCCTCGCTCTCGTCCCAGTGGGCCTGCAACAGGGGCGGCAGTTCCGGCAGCAGGCGTTCGAGCGGTTCACAGTGACAATGGATCATGCTCTCTCCTTGGTTCATATCTCCGCAAATTCCACATCCAGGCTCAGGGCCAGCAGGTGGAAGGGCAGGGGACGTTCCTGCACCAGCCAGATGGTGGCCGAGGGGCCATGTCCTCCGGCGGGCAAAAAATCCACATCGCCGCTGAAAGGTTGGCAGGCCTCATCCCAGCGCCGGGGCAGGAAGGGGATGTCGTAAAGTTCGTCGCGGCCGGCTCCGTAGCGCCCGCCCACGCTGCGGTACAGGCGCAGGCAGCAGCGGCCCAGCGCCCGTTGCCGTCCCAGCGTGCTGCCGGATTCGCCGTTGCCTTCCACGGGCAGGGGCGACAGGACGGAGGCATAGGGCAGGCCTGCCTGGACGATGCGGGCGGCAAAGGGCAGCCGGATGCGGCCCTGCCGCACCACGCAGCCTTCCACGGGGCTCCCGTCCGCCAGCACGGCCAGGGACTGGCCTTCCAGATGGTCGAGCCCGTCCACGTCGTTGACCGCTTCTTCCCGGTGGAGGCTCAGACCGCAATCCACAAAAAAAGCTTCCTCCACAGGATCGCTGTCCTGCCACTGGGGGGCCAGACGTTCCAGACAGTACCGGGTGCCGCCGTCCGCATCCCGGCGGCGGACCACCAGCAACAGTTCGTCGCTGTCCGGGCCGGAGATGCTGCACACGGACAGCACCTCTCCGGCCGTGGGATGGCGGCTCCAGCCCCAGATGTCGTGCTCCTTGAGATAGGTCAGGGCCAGCAGCAGGCCGTCGTCGCGCACGATCCAGAGCACGGATCCCGGCGTCTGCTGGTAGGCCCATTGGCGCAGGCGGTGCCCTTCGAACAGATGCGGCGCCAGGATGGAAAGGTCATTGCCCGCATAGCCGTCTTTTTCCAGCGAATAGAACAGGTCGCGCACATGGGCGCCGTGGCGCTGCACATGCAGGATGGCATTGCCGATGATGATGGGCGCAAGGCCCGCGCTGCCCCAGTAGGACTGGGCCGTGATGGTGATGTTGCCCGGGGTGATGGCACTGCCGTTGCCGCTGGCCTTGTATTCGCTGCCCGAGGTGCCCAGCAGCAGGTCCCCGAAGCTGGCCGCCCAGGCGATGGCGTCGATGGAGCCGGACGCGATGAGGTATTCCACCGGGTCGTCGTCCTGCAGGGGGCGGGACTTGCGGAAGTTCTCGAAGTCCCCGCTACGCGAAAGGTAGAAGGCCTGCGGGCTGTCGCGTGTACCCGCCAGGACCATGCGCTGCTGGTGGAAGGCCACCACGGACGGGTTGTTGCCGTCGGCGAACGGGTCCCAGTCCTCGCGCGGGGTATCGGCGGTGTCTGCCTGATAGTTGTTGTCCGAAAATGTCGTGCCGCTGCTGACGCCGATGAAGCCGTAGTACCCGGCCTCCTCCCGGTAGATATTGTATTCCGTGGCGCCTTCCACGGCTGTCCAGGAGAGGTCCGTGCGGTTGCCCACCACCCAGTCGGAAGGATGCTTGCCGTTACAGCTGCCCGCCTCCGAAGCCAGCGACTGCTTGCCGTTGGCGTCCACGGCCACAATCTTGTAGCGCAGCGTGTAGCCGAGTCCGGCGTCATCGTCGTTGTTGCCGCGTACGAACGTACAGCCGGGGGCTTGGGGAGCGGGCAGGCTGCTGTTGAGGGCCACGGCTTCCAGTGTCCAGCGGTACCCGTGGCTGCGGATGGCATTTTCCGGCAGGGGGGCCTCCGGCTCGCTGTCCGTACTGCGGACGAGCTTGTGCAGCGGATAGGCCGTGTGGGCCAGATAGACCGTATCCCCCACCTGGGCGGCGCAGATCTCCAGCAGATGCCGGGCCTCGTAAGGGGTAGACAGCCGGGGGATGCTCCCTTCCTGCGGATCGAAGCCGTGGATGTCGGCGATGCTCAGGCCATTCCCCGAAAGGACGAGCACGAAGTTCTGCTCCGCCAGAGCATTGAAGCTGAAAGGCAGGAGCACGGCCTCGTCTTCGAGGCTGCCCAGGAACAGGGTCCCGGGGCGGCGGCGCACGTCGCCGTGCAGGCCGGGCAGCATGTTCTCCATGCATTGCACGGAACTGCCGTAACGGGAAAGGTCATAGCGGGCGGCCAGGATGGGGGATACCTCGCCGCCGGTGAAGTTGTGCAGGGCTATGCGCATGGATCCTCGAAAAAAATGGAGGTTGCGGGATGGGCAGGAGAACCAGGGAAAAGCCTGTGGGAGCTGCCCCGGATCGTGTGGAAAAAGGCAGCATCACAGGACGTGGATGGGGAATGGGGATCGGCCAGACGCAGGATGCTCGTGTTCACGTTGCCGCATCTGTCCCAGCCCGTATGCTTTCGGGCACGGGCCGTGACGGCATGTGCCGGGGCCGGTATCCGTTGCAAAGAAAATGGGCCGTTCCCGCATCCGCCGGGGCTCAGGCCGCGCTTGCTTCTTCCCACTGCCACAGGCCTGCCGTGCCCGGCACCCAGACGCAGGCGGGCATGTCGGCCCTGGCCAGCCAGAGCTTGCCTTCGTAGCTGTAGTAGCTGTCCTTGGTGACATCCATGCCGTAGAGGAAGGCGAAGGGATGTTCCCGGCTGCCGTCCGGCTCTTCACCGGTCTCCGGGTCCACGGACAGCGGACGGTACACGGCCAGCAGCCCGGCGGCATCCGGGGGCTGGTTCTCGATGGCGGTCACTTCTTGCATCACCTCATAGACGATGCCCTTGTGGGCCAGGCGGTAGCCCTTGGCGTAGGTCTGGCCGGCGGCCCAGTCCGTGAACAGTCCGGCTTTGGCGAAGGTGGTGAACTCGGCGGCGGCGAAGGCGCCCGTCTGCACCATATCCGCCTGCATCCGGGCCATGAGGATGCTGCGCGACTGCGCCCTGGCCTCGGCTACGGCCTGCGCGGCCAGCTCCTCGTCAGTGGGCGGGCGGTTGGCCTCTTCTTCCAGACGGGCCTTCTCTTCTTCCCACAGGGCCACGAAGGGGGCCACGCGCCCGGCGTAATCGTCGGTGGAAAGCTCCTCGTTGGGCAGGCCGTCGCCGGGCTCCACATGGCCCGCGCCGTCGTGCCACTGGAGGGCGTGGAAGGTCTCGGACGTGATGCCGTCCAGGAACAGCACTTCCCCGTCCACAGCGATGATGCCGTCGGACGGGATGACGGTGACGTGTGTTTTCATGCTAGACCACCTTGATGAAGTAGTTCATGGCGAGATGCGGGTCGGTGTGGGTGCCGGATACCGAGCCGGACAGGGGATGCGTGTGGGAGCCGTTGCCGCCCGTTGCGGAAGTATTGGAACTGCCGCTGTCGTATAGGTTCCCGCTCTCCATATACCGTCCTTTAGTCGATATGACGGCAGAGAACGGGTGCGTGTGGCTGGGCATCTGCGTTGTACTCAGCGTCGTGGCCCCGGTACTGCCGGAAAGATCCACAGCGACATCTTCGCTGCCGCCTTCCGTGCCTTCGGGCTCGGCTTCGCTGGCACCGCGGACATAGCGGCCCCGCAGGTCAGGCACGGTGCCGTCCTTGCCGTCGCTGCCGCCATCGCAAAGGAACCATTCTTCGCGGGCCTGCTCTTCTCCGGGCATGATGGCCCGGCGTCCGTCACTGCCGCCCGGCGTCGCGCCCCAGATGGGGACGGGCACGAAGGGCGGGAACATGTCCCAACAGTCAGGTCTGGGCACCCAGCTTGCGTCCAGCGTGCCGTCTTCCCCGGCCTGGGGTACGGTGTTGGCCGCCGCCGTGGTGCTGGCCAGCACGCCGCCACGCTGGGAAGCACTGGCCTTGCGGACGCGCAGTTTCCCATCTGTTTCGAGTTCAAGGCCGTCCTCGTGGCCGGTCTGGGGCATGACGCTGCCCAGGCTGGTAGGGGTGGCGATGGCCGACGCCCCGGAATCGCCCTTGGGGATGCCGAGATGCAGGATGCCGGTCTCCGGGTCGTAGTCGCCGCCGGCGGGCAGTCCGGGATCGAGCGTGGACACCTCCACCTGCAATCCCAGGATGGACGCGGCGCTCTGGGCGGCCCTGTCCTCGCTCCCTGCCGCGGCCTCCGCGCTCTGGCGGGCTGCCGTGGCGCTTTGGGAGGCGTCGGCGGCACTGGCGGCTGCCGCTGCCCGGTTTTGGTCGGCGGCTTCTGCCGAGGCAGCTGCGGCCTGTGCGCTGGCTGCGGACTGCGAAGCGCTGGACGCTGCTGCGGATTCGCTGGCCTGGGCAGCTGCGGCGCTGGCCTGGGCGGCCTTTCCCGCCTGCAGGAGCTGTTCGGCCATCTTGATGGGCGTCTCGTCGCTGGTGGGGGGCAGGATGACCGCCCGCTGGAGCTGTTCCAGCAGCTGCTGGCGTTCGGCCGTGGCCCGGTCGAGGCCTGTCTCGATGACTTCGGCATCGAAGCGGGTCCCGGACACCAGGTCGATCTGCTGTTCAAAAGGCATGTTGCGGGTGATGGCCAGCTTCCAGCCCGCGGGCAGGGGAGCGCCTTCGTGGAGGTAGGTCACGCTGCCGCCGTCGTCGTTCAGGCGGGCGGTCCAGCCGCTGGCCGGGCGGCTGTTGCCGTCGGGGCCGGTCAGGGTGACGGTCAGTTGTTCAGTCCCCCAGACTTTGAAGGAAAAAGGAAAATCCGTGGCCGTACCGTTGCCTTCGAACAGGGCACGGCCGGGACTGTAAGGCATGGTCATGCGAACTCCCGGAAAAGGGGCGGACAGGGAAGGCCGCCATACAGTGAAGAGCGGGTTTCGGGCCGTCAGCGGGCCTGCAACCAGCTGTCGGGCAGGGGCAGGGGACGGCGCTCACTGGCATCGGACTGCCGGGCCTGGGGAAGGCTGGCGCTGTAGAGCTGTTCCAGCTCCGCGATCTTCTGGCTGTTGCTCTTGAGCAGCGGTGCCGCCAGCAGGCAGGCCAGCTTCCGGGCCAGCATGTGGGCGAAAAGGTCGTCGAACTGGTGGCAGTGGCGCACGTCTTCCGTATAGAGCAGCAAGGCCCGGCTGGCGCTGGTGAGCAGGATGGTGGCATCCCCGGCGGGATCCCGGGCCAGACAGAAGGGGAGCGGCAGCAGGCCTTCGTGCCGGACCTCATGCGCTTTGAGGCAGGCCTCGGGCAGGGCGTAGGCAAAGCGGTATTCCTGCTCGAAGCCCGAGGGCAGGGCCACCCGGGCCAGCCAGGCCCGGCGCTGGGCAAAGGCCCAGGGGTAGTCGCGCAGGGCCTGCCGCCGGGCACTGTCCCAGTACAGGCGGCATTGCAGGGCCTCGGGCGTGTTCTCGTCCTCGGCGGCGATGCTGCGGGCGCCCAAAAAGCCCAGGGCCCGGTTCCAGATGGCGATCTGGGTCAGGGTCTCCATATGTCTTCCTTGTGGTGGCATCAGGGAAAAAGGGAACGGAGGGGGCTCCCTCACGTTGGGCAGGGGGCGGGGCAAGCGTCCGCCCCGCCTCATGAATGAGGGGTCTGTCGCCCGCCGGTCGCGGGCATGATCCTGTCTCCGGTGCGGCGACCGGGCTGTGAGATGGCCCGGTCGCTCCCGGTGCGGGGAGAGGACTAGCGCACGCGCAGTTCCTTTTCGTAGGGGAAGTCTTCCTCGCGCAGCAGGGCCGCGAAGATGTGCCCGTCATGGCTGCCGCTCCCGGCCGGAGACAGCTTGAGGCGCAGCCAGCTCTTGCGCACGGCCTGGGGCACGAAGCGCCAGCCCAGGCGGGCGCCCTCGCCCAGTTCCTCCCCCTGGACGGTGATGGCAGCGCCGGGCACGTCCTGCCATTCGCCTTCGGCGCTGTCGGCTTCCTGCAGGGTCAGGGCCAGCGAGGTGGTCTGTTCTTTGGCGAAACCCCTGGTCACGGAGATGCGCAGCGGCATGGGCTCCATGCGGCCGGGCAGGCGCAGGGCCGTGAGGGGTACGGCCTTGCCGGTGCTTTCGGCACTCAGGGGACCTTCGAAAAGGATGCAATGACTGTCGATGATGGCCATGAGGACTCCTTGTTTCCTGAAAAAATGCATGGGAAGCGGACGTATGACGGCCGCAGGTCGTGCAGTCAGAGGGGAGGGCAACCGGGGGGCCGCCGGGACACGGTGGAGGCGGAGGAAGGGCAGCGCCGCTGCACGGACAGCGCATCCGCCCGGGGATCGTGCCGTAAGGTCCCGGCATCCTGGCAGCAGCGGCAGCTCAGGGCGGTCCCCCCTTGGAAGGGCGCGGCTCTAGATGGAAGCCTCGTCCGAGGCGATGGCGTCGCACTGACGCACGGGGCGGCCGTGCAGCACGGGAACGGCCTTGGCGTCGAAGAATTCGCCGTAGTGCAGCTGCACCTGCCCGGCGTCGGAGTTCTGGAGTTCCAGCGCGGTGAGCACATCGGCGTTGGCATACCAGACGGCTTTCTGGCGCAGATGCTGGGGCATGCGGTTCTTGGCTTCGATGGTCAGCTTCTGCAGATCCACGAAACCTTCCTCGCCCTTGCGCTTGCCCAGTGCGGCCACGGGCACGTTGGCGATGCGCACCACCCCGCGCCAGTCGCGTACGGCCAGACCGCAGCGCCAGTTGTATTTGTCGCCCGTGACCTGATATTTGCGGCCGTTCTCGTCCTGCGCCATGTAGGTCTTGAGATCTTCGTGGGAAAGGCCGCCGCGGCTGCCCTTGGGATAGATGCCGTGCACGGACTGCGGCCCCCAGGAGACCAGCCAGAGCGAGGTGCAGCCGCCGTCGCGGCCACCGGCGTCCAGCACATTTTCGGCATCGCTGGCCGGGTAACGCATGGCCAGGCCGTTGAATTCGTCGGGATTGCGGTTGCTGTCGCCATAGAACAGGGTGCGGGCCACCTTCTGGCGCATGGCCTCGGCAAAGGCGATGCCCTCGCTCATGCGGAAGGAGCGGTCACGGTCGCCGTACAGGCGGATCTCTTCCACATCCAGTTCCATGATGGCCTCAAGGATGCCGCAACCTTCCTTGACCTGACTCCACTGGGACTTGGCGGGCGGCGTGCCCTGATAGAGGCGGCGCCAGTACACGGCGGGCAGGCCGGTGCGGATGCGCGTCAGGTGGCCGTCGGACTGGTTGGCTTCCATCCAGGGCACGTCATCCATGATGTCGTTGGTCTTGTTCATCAGCTCGATGATCTGGCCGGCCTTGTCGCCGCGATAGAACTGTTCCATTTCGGCCAGCGTGGCCACAAAACCCAGAGTGGCGGACATGAAGTCTCCTTGGCAAAGGTGGTCGGGAAGGGGCCGTCAGCGGCCCGGTACGAAACGACGGAAAGGGGAAAATGCCGTGTGCCGGTTGGCGACCTGCATGGTCAGGATCGCTGCGAGCTCCAGCCCGCGTACATGCGTTCTTCCAGGGGCGGCAGGCTGCCGCCGCCTTCGCTGCCGGGCAGGCTGTCTTCCAGCAGGCTGTCGGCCAGGCGGCTGAAAAAGCGCAGCACGGCCGGGTGATTGCCGTAGCCGCTTTCTTCCAGCAGGCGGCCGATGCTCTTGTCCGTGTCGAAGCGGTCCAGGGCCAGCTGGGCCCGGGCCACGGTGGCGGCCAGATGTTCGCCGCCCAGCTGCGGATCGTCGGCCACTTCCTGCCGCCACTGTTCCACCTGCTGCTGCCAGCGGGCACGGCGCAGGGCATCGGTCTGGCGCAGATGGGCCTCCAGCCGGGCGGCGTCATCGGCTGCGGGCTGTTTTTCCTGCCCCTCGGCAGAGGTCTGGCCGGGGGCGGCGGGCCGGCCTTCTTCCGGGCCGCTGCCCAGCAGGGGCGTAGCGGGGGGCGTCCCCCCCTCGTCGGCAGGCAGGCCGTACAGGCCGCTTTCCGGCCGGGGGGCCATGCGGCCTTCGTCAAAGATCGCTTCAGTTTCGGGCATCGTCTTCCTCCTGTGTCAAAAAAAGTCGGGGCAGGTGGGAGGGATCGGCCTCCTGCAAAAGGCGGAGCACGGACACGCCCACATGGCGGCGGCCCTCCTCCCAGTAGATCTGTCCGGCCGGGGTCCCCGGGCCCGGACAGGCGGCGGTGAAGCAGAGCCCGGCCTGCAACAGCCAGCGCAGCAGGTCGCGCCCTTCCGCCGAGGTCATGAGGCCGTCCACGGCCCGGCACAGTCCGGCCCGCCAGCGCTGCTGTGCCGGAGAAGCGGGGGCAGGGTCCCCGGCGGGGAAAAGCCGGTCATCGTGCAACGTGTCCTCCTTCCGGGGGCGGCGTCGTGCCGCCCGTCTGCTGCGGCCGCAGGGCAGGGGCGGCCCCGGCGGCCAGGTTGGCCAGTACCTGCAGGACGGAGCTTTTTTCCCCTTCCACGGTCAGGTCGCTGTCGGCCAGGGTGTGTCCCAGGTCGGCGGCCTTCTGCAGCAGCTCCAGCTGCTGTTCCGCCTGCCGCGCCTCCTCGCGTCCGGCCCGCAGCCGGGCCCGTTCCTCACGGGGACGTGTCAGGTTCGCGGGCAGGCCGAGGCTTTGGGCATAATTGTCCAGCATATTGTCCACATCCACGCTGTCCAGGGCTTCGGGCCAGGCCGAGGCGGCCTTGAGGGTCAGGGCCAGATACTGGTCCGTGGCGCTGATGCCCACCAGTTTCTGGGCCTGGGCCAGCAGGGAGACGAATTCCACCTTGAGGTGGCGTCCGCTCAGTTCCGGCGGGCAGGGGGGCAGCATGTCCAGGGCCAGCATGAGGCGGAAGGTACGGTCGATGAGCGGGATCAGCAGCTCGTCATGCAGGCGTTCCAGCACGGGACCGATGAGCAGCAGCTTCTCTTCCTCGCGGGCGGCTATCTCGCTGGCCGTGACCTTGCTGCGCCCTTCCAGGATCAGGCGGAACAGGTCGTTGTAGAGCCCGGCCCGTATCTGCTGCTGCACGGCTTCCATGGCGGAGCGCGCCTGGGCCAGATCGGGCTTGACCTGCAAAAGGGGCGTGGCCACGGGCTGGTTCTGTCCGGGCAGGCTGTCCACGAAGTTGATGCCGCCGGGCGTCAGGTCGAGCCCCACGGAGCGCAGGCCCGCATGGACGCTCATGGGCGGGTCCACGGCTTTGTGGATGGCCTTGAGCGTGGTGATGCCCATTTGTTGCAGCATGCGGCAGTCGGGCAGGGCATCCATGGCGGGCGAGCGGCCATAGACATCGTTGGCCGCCACGTCCCAGCGCGGGCCGAAACCGGGAAAGCCCAGGAAGCCGGATTCCTTCAGGGGCACGACCTGCCCTTCCCGTCCTTCCAGCCAGTAGACCGAGGCCCAGGGCATGTGGCATTGCCCCGCCAGCCGGGGCCGGCGTTCCGTGCGGGGCAGCACGGCATGGATGACCGCATGACGCTGGTCCGGCGTGCGCCGGGCCGCCAGACGCAGGTTTTCCGGCAGGGCCTCCGGACCGAAGCTTTGCACCATCTGGCGCAGGCTCATGTGCATGCGGTGGAAGACCGTGTCCACCCGCCGGGCCGCGTCCGTATCCAGCACATACTGTCCGGCGCAGAGCGGCACGAAGCGGAAGCCGTGGCGCAGGTCGGCCAGTTCGAAGACGAAGGCCGTGCCGAAGGTCCCCAGTTCCGCATAGATGGTGTGCATGGCGTTGTAGAAGTTGCAGCGCTGCAGCACCACGCGCATGCGGGCCTCCACTTCATCCAGATAACGCTGGCCCGCGTGGCTGCGCGACAGTTCGGGATCGTCCAGGGCCAGCCGGAACCAGGGCCGGGCGGGGCTGGTCATGCCGCCCTGCAGGCCGGCGGCCAGGGTCCGCATGGCCAGGATGCCCGTGGCGTCCACCAAGGAGCGGTTGAGCAGGGGGCGGTCGTCCGGACTGTCGTCGGTACGGAAACGGGTGGGCAGAAAGTGTTCGGCCAGGCTCTCCCAGGCCGTGTCCCAGGGCGAGCGCCGTTCCAGCAGGGCCCGGTAACGCCGGGCCAGGGCCGGGACGCGCAGGGCAAGACGCTCTTCGGCTTCCGGCCGGTCTCCTGCAGGCAGCGGGGGCCCCTGATGCGCTGTCCCGAGCAGGGCGTGCAAAGCGGGGCGCTGTGCCGGGCGCATCCTATTGCCCCAGCAGGGTCTTGCCGCGGTTCTCCTGCGAGGCCAGCGGCGTGGTGTGGATGGATGCCCGGATGCCCGCGGCCTTGCTGGCCTTGTCCTTCTGGTTCTGGCGGGCGGCCGTGGCCGCTTCGGTGACGGGTTTGGGAGTGGCCGCCTTGGGGGCGGGCTGGACTTCCGGTACGCTGGGGCTGGAGGAGCCTCCGAATCCCATATGTCCTCCTTGGGGATGAAGGTTGTTTACGGATGGGCCCTGTGGCCGGATGGAGACATCTTTATGGCGCGCGCCAGCGTCTCCGGCGTGCAGAGCAGCTGGATGCCGTCCACATGGACGCCGCGCCGGGCCAGCCAGCAGGCGGCGGGCAGGCGTCCCGTGATGACGAAACCGCAGGCCGTGGCCAGACGCCAGGCATGGCGGTTGCTGACCGGGCACAGGCCCCAAAGCGCGCTGCTCTCCGTATGGCGGAAGACCCAGCGGAAAGCGGCACGGGCCAGCGGCACAGCCAGCGGGAATGCCGGGCGGAAGACCGTGAAATCGAATTCCCGGATCCGCCCGCGCCAGGGGCTGAACAATCCGCAGGCCAGCACCGTGCCGTCAGGGGCCGTGGCCTGCAGGAGCAGGCGGCCGGGGGCGCTGACCAGATGCAGCCAGTCGTCTTCCCGGGGATGGGGCCAGGCGTACATGGCGCAGCCCGTGAGCCCTTCCCGGCACATGCGGGCGAAGAGGGCTTTGCGGCCCGCGTCGTCCCGGACGGCTTCCAGATGGAATGCGTCCTGCACGTGGGCCTGGCCGCAGGGTTGCGGTCGTGTGTTTTCCATGCGGGCTCCTGTTGTTGGGGGATTTGCGGGATAGGGGCGTGCGGGATGTCGTCGCAGTCATGACGCTGCCCGGGACGGGGGAGGAAGGCCAATCTCGACCGGCTTTCCCCTGTTTGGCAGGTCTCCCGGCACGGCCCTGTCGCGGGCGATCCCGGCGATGGATCTTTTCGGGCCTGTCGATGGCACGGGGACGTGGAAGCCTTCCTTTCATCGCCCCAGTCCCAGCACGTCATAGCTGATGCGGGCCCGGGCCGGAGGCAGGGGACGCTCCGGCGGACGAAAGCCCGTGACCGCGTAGCGCAGGGCATCGGCGGCGTGGCTGGAGCCGTCATGCAGCGGGCCGGAGGAGAACTGTTCCTGCCGGGGCCGCCATTGCCGCCGGTAGGAGCGCAGGGCCGCCAGTCCGGCGGCGCAGTGACGGCTGTCGAACCAGAGGCGGGGCAGGGCGCGGCGCACGGCATCGATACCGTCGGCCAGCGGCAGGGACGGTGCGATGTCGAAGCGGATGCCCAGGCGGGCGGCGCTTTCCAGACGGCTCTGGCCCGTGCCCAGTTCCCGCACCCGGATGTCATGCGGGGCCAGGTGGCGACCGTAGCAGAATCCGCGTCCCGCAATGCCGTCGGCGGTGGCCGTTCCTTCCGGCCGGGCCTTGGCCGCCAGCACGGCCGCGTAATGGGCCAGCCCCTCGCCGCTGGCTTCGTAATAGTCCAGCATGCGCCAGTTGCCGGAAGGCTCCACCTGGAAGAACCAGATGGCCGTGGCATCATCCATGCCCAGGTCCCAGGCCGTATGCACGGGCAGGTCGGGGCTTACCGGCAGGGGGCAGATACGTCCCGCCAGATCGGCGGCATCCAGCTGGGCGGCATAGTAGGCCCCGCGCACGGCGGCGGCGAAGGAACACTCGAATTCCTGCTGGTACTCGGCCTCGCTCATGCCGCGGCGGGCGGCGTCCAGCTCGGTTTGCGGCAGGTAGCCTGTCTGCGAGGCCGGGAAGCGAAAGCGTGACCAGCCCTCCGCCGCCCCCAGACTGCCCGCCAGCTGCCAGACATCGTGCAGCAAATTGTCACAGCCCTTGGGCGTGCCGCAGAACAGGGCCCGTCCCTGCCGGTCGGCCAGAGCGGGGCGCAGGATCTGGCTCCAGACCTCGCGGGGGATGTCGGCGGGCTCGTCCAGCACCAGATCGTCCAGATACAGGCCGCGCAGGGCCTGGGCGTTGTCCGTGCCGTACAGGCGGATGCGCGCGCCGTTGGGCAGGTCACAACGCAGTTCGCCTTCATGGAAACGGGTACCGGGGATCACGCCCGCGAAATGCCGCAGATAATCCCAGGCCACGGCCTTGGCCTGCCCCAGATAGGGGGCGGCGTAGGCGGCGCGCCAGTCCGTGCGGGAAGTACGCAGGGCCGCCCGCAGCAGGTCGTTGACGGCGGCCACGGTCTTGCCGAAACGGCGGTGGCAGAGCAGCACGCAAAATCGGGTGCGCTGCTGGTGGAAGCGCCATTGCAGCGGGCGCGGCGCATAGGGGATGATGCAGGGCGTTTCCATGTCGGTCTCGGCGGGGTTCAAAGGTTACGGAGGGCCATCTTCCGGCTCCTGTCCGGCCCAGATGACGCGCAGGGGGGCGGGGGGCTTCCGGTCGCCGTCCTGTGACGTGCCCTCCTGCTCCAGCGTGCGGGCAAGGGCGTGCAGTTCCTTGATCTCTTTGACGATGTCGATGCTTTTTTCCGAGACCTCGGCAGTGTCGAGATGTTCGGTCAGGCGTTGCAGGCGCTCGTGCAGGGCTTTTTCCAGGGCTTTTTTCCGGCGGCGTACCGGCATCACTGCACCTCCCGGGGAGGACGGCAGTGCAGCAGGGCGGGCAAGGCGGCGCCGGGGAGCTGCTGCCAGCGGTCCTCCTGCCGCTCCAGATGCCGTTCCAGACGTTGCAGCAGGCGCTCCAGGCCGTAGAAGCGCGCTTCCTGGGCCTGCAACTGGCTGCGCAGGCGGCCTGCGTCCTCCCGCAGGGAGCGTACCTCGTCCGCCAACGGCGTCAGGAGTTCCCGTTCCTGCGCCAGAGCCTGTTCCAGCAGATCGAGACGGCGCAGCCACAGGGCTTCCCGTCGCTGTTCGTCCCGGCGGCAGCGCAGATGTTCGGCCTGCGGGACGAAGCTGCGGCGCAGGCTCCACAGGGCCCAGAGCAGCAGCCCCTGTACCAGGGCCAGCAGCAGGGGCAGGAGCGCGGCAGGCAGATGGGTGGTCATGGGCATCTCCGTGGTTCAGAAGGGCAGGCCCAGCATGCCGGCCAGCAGGCCCAGGATCTGGTCCAGGGCCGGAGGCGGCAGGTCGTCCAGCAGATCGGGCGCCAGCAGGGGCAGGAGCAGCAGGCGCACGGGCACTTCCCAGCAAAAGAGCAGGGCCAGCACCCAGCCCAGGAAGGAACGCCACAGGCGCAGCACACTGGAAGGGGCATTTTCCGTTTCCCGTTCGTTAAGGCGGATCTGGGCGGCCAGCAGTTCCTGCCGTTCCCGGCTGCTGCCCGTCAGGTCGCGCAACAGCCGGGTGCCCAGATCGCGCAGCAGGTTCCACATCACTGCGCCTCCCGTTCCAGATCGGCCAGATGCTGGTGCAGGGCCTTCACCCGGTTGCGCCAGCCCGTCAGGAAGACCTTCATGGACGGGCGGGACGCGGCCAGACGGCGATAGAAGGCGTCCCGCAGGCGCAGGCTGCTTCGGGCCGCGTACCAGTCCAGATGCACGTCGGCCAGCGCGTTGGCCAGCTCGCGGGTGTCCGGGCCCATGATGCCGTCCTCGGCGATGGGGGAGTAGTGGTCGAGCTGGGTCTCGCCCGTGGCGTTCATGGCTTCCTGCAACTGTTTCACGGCCCGGCTGGCGCCCATGTTGACCGCGCCGTCATAGAGCGTGACGGCCAGCGGCAGGGGCAGGCGGTCGCAGCCCAGTGCCTCCCAGAAATGCCTGCGGAACAGACGGGCCGCCTGTTCTTTGGTACAGGCGCGGATATCGTCGGCGTCGATGTCGCCGTCATTGTCCAGATCAAGGCTGAAGTAGTCGCAGTCCGGGCCCGTACGCCGGGGGCAGGTATCGCACTGCCGGGCATCGCGCAGACAGCGTTCTTTGGCCTGCCGGGCCAGATCCGTGACCCAGCGCAGGGAGATGCCGTGATTGGTGATGCCGCCGGGATCGGCTTCGTGGTCGGAAAGGCCGCCTTCCCAGCGGGCCGTGAACGTATGGGCCAGAGTGAAATTGTCGCGCATATGCCCTCCTGCATGGCGGTGGAATGATGGCGGGGCGGTGTCGCACCCGTGAGGCCACCATGCCGGAAAAGGGCGCTGGCGTAAGTTTGAAGGATTTCAGTAGGGGAAGTGTCGTGGAGGGACAGGGGGGAAGGAGATGGTGCGGGTCCGGAGAGGGAAGAAGCCAGACAGGCATCCCGGGGAGGAGAGCCCGTGTACAGGCCTGCGGGCTCATCCGTCCCTGCCGGACATGCCCCGGCAAGGAGCAGCCTGCGGACAAAAAAACGGGAAAGGCCGCAGCCTTTCCCGTCCGGCCTGAAAGGGAGGTGCGGGGATCAGCCCTGAAGGGCGTCGCCGGGGGCCTGAAGGGCCTTGTCCGGCAGTTCGGCCTCCTGCTTGAGCAGCTGCCAGACGCGCCGGTCCGTGATGCCGTACCGGCGGGCCAGAAAGCGCACCTCGGCATTGCTGGAGGTACCGGCGGCGGTATGGCGGCTGAAGGCGCCGAGCAGCTCTCGCTGGCGCACCTGACGGGCGAGACGGGCGCAGCGGGGGATATACAGACAGGTGCCGCCGTAAGCCCCCAGCAGGCGGCGCAAGACGGGCTCGGGCAGCAGGGCGCGCAGCAGATGCCCTTCCGACGGGAAGCGGCGGGGGATGCGCAGGGTCAGGCCGCCGCAGTGTTCCAGAAGTCTGTGCAGGGCGGCATCATCTTCCAGAACCTGGCGCAGCAGGCGTACGCTTTCGGGCAAAAGGGGCAGCAGGCTATCCCAGTCCACGGGGGCGGAGGATCCGGCCGTGTGCCGGGGAAGCGTGGCAGGACTTCCGCTACTGGACCACATGGCGGGCCTCCGGGGCCAGGGGGCTGCGGGGGCGCTGGAGATGTGTCTCCAACGGTTGTTCCGTGTCGTCCGCCCCTTGCCCGGCCATGAAGGTCCCGGCAGCAGGGATGGCTTCCGGGGCAGGCGGCATGGCATCGCCGGACTGGCGGGGAGCGGCCTGCATGTCTTCCAGCATGCGGGCGATGCGGCGCAATTGCGCTGCCGCCCAGAGCAGGGAACCCTCGGCGGGTTCCTCTTCACTGTCGGCGGACTGCGTCAGGAGACGCTGGAACTGTTCCAGGGATCGTGTGTTCATGTCGGCTACTCCCTTTCTGATAATGGCACGGTGTCCCGCAGCGGATCTCTGCGGAAAAGTTATGTTGCGGAAAAAGTTTTCTTTTGCCCGCAAAAGCGGGCCCGGGCTGCTGTATCCATTGCCATTAGCTACAGGTTGTTCTATGTTTGACAGCAGCCATAGCCGTACTTTTTACATGTTCTCTTTTTTCAATCAAAGGAAAAATTTTTAACTTTTCTTTTAAAAAGATTTAATATCCTGTTTTTAATGAATAAAAAAATTTGGAGCGCGCATGGAAGATAAGAATAGATTTTCCTTTATCTCTACACAGGGCTTTGCCGAGCGCCTGCGCCGCCGTCGCCTTGGCCTTGGCCTGCGCAAGCAGGATCTTGCCGCACAGGTGGGGGTCAGCCTGACCACTATCCAGCAGTACGAGAACGGCCAGTTGCCCAAGGGGGAGTTTGCCGTCCGGCTGGGGGCGGCCCTGCGCTGTTCGCTGGACTGGCTGCTGGCCGGGCAGGGGAATGTGGAAGGGGCCCTGCAGGACCAGTGGGCCGGGCTGGTCATGGTGCCCATGGTGGAGGCGCGTCTTTCCGCCGGTACGGGGAGCTTCGAGACCAGCGGCGATGTGGTGCGGCACTATGCCTTCCGCGAGGATTTTTTGCGGCGCAAGGGCAGCCCGTCGCACATGGCCCTGCTGCGGGTCTCCGGCGACAGCATGGAGCCACGCATCTGCCACAATGACGTGGTCCTTGTGGACCAGAGCCAGAAAGACCCGGTGCCCGGCCGCATCTATGCCGTGAGCGTGGAGGATCTGGTCTACCTCAAGGTGGTCAACGCCATGCCGGGGCGCCTGATCCTCAGCAGCTACAATCCTGCCTATCCGCCCATCGAGGCCTGCACCACCGACCAGCTGGCCGACCTGGTGCGCATCGTGGGGCGGGCGGTCTGGGTGGGGCGTGAGCTTGATTGACGGCACGTCCCGCGTACCTTGTTCGATTTGTTAAACATAGTAAAAAACTTTATTTTATTATCCTTTAAAATCAATACAATAACAAAAAATATGCATGGCGCAGGCGTTTTCTTGGCCTGCGCTGACACTTTGCTGACAGCCGCAGGCGCAGTGTGGAGATACGGACAGGGCCCAGTCCGCAGGGGCCGGGACGTAGCCGTGCCCCCACCCGCAACTGTTACGGATGGCGGTCATGCCGCCAGAAGGAGATATCCCATGCGTCTGCTGCTTTCTTGTGTGATGGTTCTGGCTCTTGCTTTCCCCGCCATGGCTGCCCAGGGCGGCTTCCAGGGCCCGGGACAGGCTCCCGGCGGTTTCCAGGGGCCCACGTCCGGCGTCCAGGCCGATACCGTGGCCAAGGCCCTCAAAGCCTGGGACGACGCGCCGGTGATGCTGACGGGCCATATCGTGGAGCGTGTGGCCGGCAGCGATGACAAGTACAATTTCCGTGACGCCACGGGCACCATCGTGGTAGAGATCGACCATGAAGTGTTCGCCGGCCGTACGGTGACGCCCGCCGACCGGGTGCGCCTTTCCGGCAAGCTGGACAAGGAGATGATGGATCCCACCAAGGTCGACGTGAAGGTCCTGGAAATCCTCAAGTAGTCTGACAGGCGGGCCGTGCGCTACCGGCGGGCGGCCCGCCAGCGGAGTCGTGATGCGAATTTTTTCTGTGCTGCTTCTGCTGGCCGCCGGCCTGTTTCTGCTCCCGCCGGGTACCGGTGCGGCGGGTTTCGTGGGCCCCGGTGTCTCGCCGACGCTGACCCGTGCGGCCGACGTGCTCAATGCCTGGGATGATGCCCCCTGTGTTCTGGAAGGCCATATCCTGGAAAAGATCCCCCGCAAGGACCGTTACCTTTTTGAGGACGAGAGCGGCCGCGTGGTGGTGGAGATAGAGCACGAGACCTTCGGGCACCTGACGGTCACTCCGCAGGACAAAGTGCGCCTGGTGGGGCATGTGGACTGGAGCTCCAAGCACCCCAATGAGGTGGAGGTGGACGCTCTGGCCATCATCCAGTGATGTTCGGGCCCTGCGGGGCCTTTCGGACGGCGGTCCATCCGCCGGGTTTTCCATTCTTCAGGGGGCGCACGGCGCCCCGTCCTTTTTTGCGGAGGTGCGCATGGTGCCTGTCTCTGTCCTGCTGGTGGAAGATAACGAGGACATCCTCGCCAACCTGTACGCCTATCTTGAGCCTTTGGGCTATGAACTGGATTGCGCCCGCAACGGCCGTACGGGCCTCGAGATGGCCGCGTCCGGCCAGTTCGATCTGGTGGTGCTGGACATCATGCTCCCCGGGCTGGACGGCATCAGCCTGTGCCGTGCCCTGCGCGAGGAACACGGCGTGCAGGTGCCGGTCATCATGCTGACGGCCCGTGATACCGTGGCCGACCGTGTGCTGGGCCTGGACGCCGGGGCCGACGACTACCTGGTCAAACCCTTTGCCCTGCGCGAGCTGGAGGCCCGCATCCGGGCCCTGCTGCGTCGGGGCCGGACGCAGGAGAGCGCCCAGGGCGGCGAGCTGCGTGTGGACGATGTCTGTATCGACGTGGCCGGGCACCGGGTCACGCGGCAGGGCCGCGAGGTCAAGGTGAGCCCCACGGGCTTCCGCATCCTGTGCGAGCTGGCGCGCCGGGCCCCCGCCCTGGTCCGCCGCGAGGAACTGGAGCGCCGCCTCTGGGGCGACGATCTGCCCGGCGGCAGCGCCCTGCGGACGCATATCCACGAACTGCGCCAGCATCTGGACAAGCCTTTCGGCAGCCCCGTGCTGCACACCATCTCCCATGTGGGCTACCGTCTCGGCCGTGAAGAGGAGCCCGGGGCGTGAGCGGCGGTTCCCCCATCCGGCGGCGTCTGCTGGTCTCGTTCATGCTGCTGGCCGCCGGTCTCGGCCTGACCATGGGCATGGTGGGCCTGCTCTCCTATGACAGGCTGGGCGCCCATCTGGTGGACTGGTACGCACGTCCGGTCATGAATGCCCTCATCGAGGCCGAGGAACGCTCGCGCCGTGCCGAGGACCGGGGACGGCACAACAACCTGGTCTATGGGGCCGACCTGGCGAACCTTATGGATCTGCAATTCCGGGTGGGCAAACAGATCCCCCGCGAATGGCATTCCCTGGAGCCCGGCCTGCACTTTTTCGACCGCATGGAGAATTTCGTCTTCCTCGAGGAGCACAAGGGCGTGCGTTACGCCCTGAGCGGGCACACGGGCCTGCTGGTGACCATCAAGGCCCAGCTGACCCGGGTCCTGGGCCTGTGCGCGGGCCTGGGCCTGGGCGTGGCGGCCCTGCTGGCCGTGCTGCTCAGCCGGCGGCTCACGGGCCAGCTGACCGATCTGACCCGTACCGTGTCCCGCTGCCCCGTGCCCCGTGCCGGAGGGGATTATCCCGGCCTGCCGCCCTTGCCGCAGGTGGCCCTTGATGACGAGGTGGGCGTGCTGGCCCGGGCCATCGCCAGCCGCGAGGAGGCCCTGCGCCGTTTCGTGCAGCGCGAGAGCTTCTTCACCGGCGATGTGAGTCACGAGCTGCGCACGCCCCTGACCGTCATGCAGGGCGGCCTGGAAGTGCTGGAGCTGCAGTTGGAGCGCCTGCCCGGTTCCGAGCGCTGTGCACCCACGGTGGAGCGCCTGCAGCGCACGGTGCGCGACATGTCCGCCACGGTGGGCATCCTTTTGCTGCTGGCCCGCCGTCCCGAAAATATCGAACTCGAACCCGTGGATCTGGCCCTGCTGGTGCGGGACACGGTCCAGGGGCAGGACTGCTTTTCGCTGGAGCTCCCCGAGAGCCGGGAAGTGCAGGCGCAGCCTGCCCTGGCGGGGATCGTCGTCAAGAATCTGCTGGACAATGCCCGGCTTTACTCGGAAAATGGCCGTGTTGCCGTGCGCCTGGACGAGCATGTGCTCCAGGTGCGCAACGCGGGGCGCATCCCTGAGGATCTGGACATCTTTGCCCGCGGGGTGCGTGCCCGTGCCCGGGGCGATGCCACGCCGGGCGGCAGCGGTCTGGGGCTCTCGCTGGTGCGCCGCGCCTGCGAGCAGCTGGGCTGGTCGGTGAGTTACCGGCACAGCGGAGAAAATGAGACACTGTTCGAAGTGTGCTTTGCTCCGGACAGTGATGGAGAACGTGTGTGAAGATCAGCATGAGCAAGGGCCGCCTTCTGGCCGTACTGGCCCTGCTGCTGGGCTGTGCGCTGCTCTGGCGGGGCTTTTTCGAGCCCGGCAGGCAGCGCGGCATGCCGCAGGATACGCCGCCGGTGCGTGTGGCCACGGCCCTGGCGCAGGATATGCCCCATTTCCTCAACGGTCTGGGCACGGTGGAGCCGTCCAGTGACGTGCTGGTGACCAGCCGGGTGGACGGGCATCTGCAGCGCCTGCATTTTACGGAAGGTCAGTTCGTCCATAAGGGCGACCTGCTGGCCGAGATCGATCCCCGGCCGTTCGAGGCCGCTTTGGGCGAGGCCCGGGGCGCCCTGGCCCGCGATACGGCCCAGCTGGAGAACGCCCGCCGCGACCTGAGCCGGTATGAAAAGCTGGTGAGCGGCGGCCATATCGCCCGGCAACAGTACGACAACCAGCGCGCCCTGGTGCGCCAGTATGAAGGCACGGTACAGTCCGACAAGGCTGCCGTGGATTCGGCGGCCCTGCAACTGCAGTACAGCCGCATCACCGCTCCGGCCGACGGCGTGCTGGGCCTGCGGAAGGTGGACGAGGGCAATATGGTGCATGCCTCCGATACCGAAGGTCTGGTGCGCATCACCCTGCTGACGCCTTCCTATGTGCTCTTCACCCTGCCGGAAAGCCGGGTGCCCCTGGTGGCGCAGCACTGGCGCGAGGCCCGCAAGAGCGGTGGCCGTCTGCTGGTCCAGGCCTGGGACCGCGAGCAGCAGGCCCTGCTGGCCCAGGGCTTTCTGCTGAGCATGGACAACCAGATCGATACCGCCACGGGTACGGTGAAGCTCAAGGCGGAATTCGCCAACGAGGACCACACCCTTTTCCCCAACCAGTTCGTCAATGCCCGTTTGCTGGTCACGGTCCTGCCCCGGGCCGTCACGGTGCCCACCGCCGCCGTGCAGCTGGGCAGCCGCGGCTCCTACGTCTATGTGGTGGACAAGGATACCGTCCGCCTGCGCGAAGTGACGCCCGGCGTGCGTACCGACAGCCTGACCGTCATCGACAAGGGCCTTGCCGCGGGCGAGGTCGTGGTGGTGGACGGTGTGGACCGCCTGCGTGACGGCCTGCGCGTGCGCGTGACGGCCAGCATGGAGACCCCGCGCGTGACCGTGCCTGCCACCGGGAGCGGGGAGTAGCTTCAGGGAGGGAAGAGGGATCCCGACACGGCTGCCGATGCCCGTGACGCCGCGCCTTGCAGCCGCCATCCGGTGACGCGGGCGTGCGGCATGGTCCCTTTCCTCCGGTTCGATCCCTTTCCCGGCACGCTTTCCCGCCCGCCCCTTGGCAAAAAGGTCATGCGGTGAAAGCGCGGTGCAGGGGCCGCCGGGCATCCCTTCCCTTGCAGCGCTCCTGCCGGGGGCGGTGTTGACGCCGCCGTGCTCCTGCCCCCTGGGGCAGCGGCAGGCCCTTTCCCCCTTCCTTTCCCGGCCTCCCGTCCTTTCGCAGGGCAGGGGACCGCCGTTTCCCGCTGACGGTCCCGCCGCCGTTTCCAGAAGACAGACGAGCAGCTCCATGAACATTTCCCGCATCTTCATCCTCCGGCCCATCGCCACCTCGCTGCTGATGGTGGCCCTGCTCCTTTCCGGGCTGCTGGCCTATCATTCTCTGCCCATGGCGGCCCTGCCGCAGATCGACTACCCCACCATCCAGGTGCAGACCCTGTACCCCGGCGCGTCCTCCGAGGTCATGGCCGCGGTGGTCACCTCGCCGCTGGAACGGCAGCTGGGCACCATGTCGGGCCTTGTGCAGATGACCTCCCTGTCTTCGGCCGGGGCTTCGGTCATCACCTTGCAGTTCGACCTTTCCGTGCCGCTGGACGTGGCCGAGCAGGAGGTGCAGGCCGCCATCAACGCGGCGGACAACCTGCTGCCATCCGACCTGCCCAACCCGCCGGTCTACAACAAGGTCAACCCGGCGGACCCGGCCATCATGACGCTGGCGGTCTACAGTGACGCCATGCCTCTGACCCGGCTGGAAGACCTGGTGGACACCCGTCTGGCGCAGAAGATTTCGCAGATCACCGGCGTGGGCCTGGTGACCCTGTCGGGCGGGCAGCGGCCCGCGGTGCGGGTGCAGGTCAATCCCTCGGCCCTGGCCTCGGCCGGGCTGACCATGGCCGACGTGCGCTCGGCCATCGCTTCGGCCAACGTCAACGACGCCAAGGGCAGCTTTGACGGGCCCCAGCGCACCAGTACCATCGATGCCAACGACCAGCTGGCCTCGGCCGAGGAATACGCGCGGACCATCATCGGCTACAGCAACGGCGCGCCCCTGCGTCTGGAAGATGTGGCCACCGTGGAGGAGGGCGCGGAGAACGCCCGTCTGGCCGCTTATGTGGCCGACGGGGAGCAGGGCTTCCGCCCGGCCATCGTCCTCTCCATCCAGCGCCAGCCCGGCGCCAACGTCATCACCGTGGCCGACAGCATCACCCGTTTGCTGCCGCAGCTGCAGCAGGCCCTGCCCGGGCATGTGCGGGTGCAGGTGGTGACGGACCGCACCACCACCATCCGGGCCACGGTGCACGACGTGCAGCTGGAACTGGTGCTGGCCGTGGTCCTGGTCATCGCCGTCATCTGGATCTTCCTGCGCAACGTGCAGGCCACCATCATCCCGGCCCTGGCCGTGCCCCTGTCGCTGGTGGGCTCGCTGGGCGTCATGTATCTGGCGGGTTTCTCGCTCAACAACCTGACCCTCATGGCCCTGGTCATCGCCTCCGGTTTCGTGGTGGACGACGCCATCGTGGTCATCGAGAACATCAGCCGCTATCTGGAAAACGGCTACAAGCCCCTGCAGGCCGCCCTCGTGGGGGCCGGGCAGATCGGTTTCACCATCATCTCCCTGACCCTGTCGCTGGTGGCCGTGCTCATCCCGTTGCTGTTCATGGGCGACGTGGCCGGGCGCCTGTTCCGCGAGTTCGCGGTCACGCTGGCCGTGACCATCCTCATCTCGGCCGTCATCTCCCTGTCCCTGACGCCCATGCTCTGCGCGGTCATGCTGCGGCCGGAGCGGCACAAGGAAGGGGAGGGCAATTTCTTCCCGGCCCTGCTGCGCTGGTATGAAGGCAAGCTGGACTGGGTGCTGGCCCACCAGCGCCTGACCCTGGCCGTGGCCGTGGGGACCCTGCTGCTGAGCGTGGCCATGTACGCGCTGGTGCCCAAGGGCTTTTTCCCCACGCAGGACACGGGCGTCATCCAGGGCATCGCGGAATTCCCGCAGGATACCTCGTTCGCGGCCATGGCCCGGCGCCAGAAAGAACTTTCCGACGTGCTGCTGGCCGATCCGGCCGTGGCCCGGGTGGCGTTCTTCGTGGGCGTGGACGGCATCAACCCCAGTCTGGCCACCTCGCGCCTGACCATCGACCTCAAGCCGCTGGAAGAGCGCGACCACCGCGCCCCGGCCATCGCCCGGCGCCTCATGGAACGGGCGGACAGCCTGCCGGGCATGGATCTGTTCCTGCAGCCCGTGCAGGACCTGACCGTGGAGGACCGCGTCTCGCGCACCCAGTACCAGCTTTCGGTGGAGGCCCTCAGCGACGCCCAGCTGGAAGGGCGCATCCCGGACATCCTGGCGGCGTTGCGGGCGCGGCCGGAGCTGAGCCATGTGACCAGCGACCTGCTGGGCCGGGGCCGCATGCTCTGGCTGGACATCGACCGCGATGCGGCCAGCCGTCTGGGCGTGAGCATGGACGTCATCGACAATGCCCTTTATGACGCGCTGGGGCAGCGCCTGATCTCCACCATCTTCACCCAGACCAACCAGTACAAGGTGGTGCTGGAAAGCGCCCCGCAGTTCCGGCGCGGCCCGGACGACATCGAAAAGATCTACGTCAAGGGCAGCGAGGGCAAGCCCATCCCGCTCTCGGCCCTGGTGCGCATGGAAGAACGCTCCGCGCGCCCTGCCACCATGCGGCAGGGCCAGTTCCCGGTGGCCACCATCTCCTTCAACGTGGCCGAAGGCTCCTCCCTGGGGGCGGCCGTGAGTGCGGTGGAGGAGACCCTTGCTTCCCTGGAGCTGCCTTCGTCCCTGCGCTGCCAGTTCCAGGGGGCGGCCCATGCCTTTGCCTCGTCCACGGACAATCAGGTCTGGCTGCTGCTGGCCGCCGTGCTCACCATGTACATCGTGCTGGGCGTGCTCTACGAAAGCTACATCCATCCCGTGACCATCCTGTCCACCCTGCCGTCGGCGGGCATCGGCGCCACGCTGGCCCTCATGCTCTGCGGCATGGAACTGGGCGTGGTGGGCATCATCGGCATCATCCTGCTCATCGGCATCGTCAAAAAGAACGCCATCATGATGATCGACTTTGCCCTGGAGGCCGAGCGGCAGGAAGGCAAGGATCCGCAGGCCGCCATCCGGCAAGCCTGTCTGCTGCGTCTGCGGCCCATCCTCATGACCACCATGGCGGCCCTGCTGGGGGCCCTGCCGCTGATGATCGGCTGGGGCATGGGCGCGGAGCTGCGCCGTCCGCTGGGCGTGACCATGGTGGGCGGCCTCATCGTCAGCCAGGTGCTGACCCTGTTCACCACGCCTGTCATCTATATCTGGTTCGCGCGTCTGGCCGAGAAGCTGGGCCGCCGTGGCGGGGAGGCCGGTCATGAGCAGGCCTGAGGAGACGCCCCGGGCCGCCGCATCCGGCCGGGAGAGCGGCCACGCCCATGAAGGGCAGGATCTGGCTCTGGCCGGGGAACGGCGCAAGCGCTTCGGGCCGGAATTCATCCCCCTGAACCTTTCCGCGCCCTTCATCCGCCGGCCCGTGGCCACCACGCTGCTGACCATCGCCGTGACCCTGGCGGGCATGGTGGCTTTTTTTCTGCTGCCCGTGGCGCCCCTGCCCGAAGTGGACTTCCCCGTGGTCAGGGTGCAGGCCAACATGCCCGGAGCCAGCCCCGAGACCATGGCCTCCACCGTGGCCACGCCGCTGGAACGGGCCCTGGGCCGCATCGCCGGGGTGACCGAGATGACCTCCAGCAGCAGCCTGGGCTCCACGCGCGTCATCCTCCAGTTCGACCTGGACAGGGACATCAACGGCGCGGCCCGTGACGTGCAGGCGGCCATCAACGCCGCCCGTTCCACCCTGCCCACCATGCCGTCCAACCCCACCTACCGCAAGGTGAACCCGTCGGGCGCGCCCATCCTCATCCTGTCCGTCACCTCGGACGTCCTGAGCCGCACCCAGCTCTACGATGCCGCGTCCACGGTGCTGGCCCAGAAGATCAGCCAGATCGCCGGGGTGGGCGAAGTGACCGTGGGCGGCGGCGCCCTGCCTGCCGTGCGCGTGGACATCTCGCCCGATGCCCTGCACCGCACGGGCCTGAGCATGGAAGACGTGCGTGCGGCCCTGGCCGGGGCCAATGCCTTTTTGCCCAAGGGGCATCTGGAGAACGAAAGCACCTCCTGGACCGTGGTGGCCAGCGACCAGCTGCGCACCGCGGCCCAGTACCGCAAGGTCATCGTGGCCGAGCGCGGCGGTGTCGTCATTCGTCTGGGCGACGTGGCCACGGTGACGGATTCCAGCCAGGACATCCGCCAGATGGCCCTTTCCAACGGCAAGCCCTCCATCCTGCTCATCGTGTTCCGTTCGCCCGGGGCCAACATCATCGAGACCGTGGACAGGGTGAAGGCCATGATCCCGCAACTGCGCTCCTGGCTGCCCGAAAGCGCGGATCTTTCCGTGCGCATGGACCGCTCCCAGACCATCCGGGCCTCGCTGCACGAGGTGGAGAAGAGCCTGTTGCTGTCCATGGCCCTGGTGGTGCTGGTGGTCTTTCTCTTTTTGCGCAACGGCCGCGCCACCAGCATCCCGGCCGTGGCCGCGCCGGTATCGCTCATCGGCACCTTCGGGGTCATGTATCTGTGCGGCTACACGCTGGACAACCTTTCGCTCATGGCCCTGACCGTGGCCACGGGCTTTGTGGTGGACGACGCCATCGTAGTGCTGGAGAACATCGTGCGCCGTCTGGAGATGGGCGAAAAGCCCCTGCGGGCCGCCCTGCGCGGTGCGCGCGAGGTGGGCTTTACGGTCATCTCCATTTCCCTGTCGCTGGTGGCGGTCTTCATCCCCATCCTGTTCATGGGCGGCGTGGTGGGACGCCTGTTCCGCGAGTTCTCCGTGGTGCTGGCCACGGCCGTACTGGTCTCCATGGTGGTCTCCCTGACTACCACGCCCATGATGTGCGCCACGTTGCTGCGGCCTTTCGATGAAGAGCTCGCCCGCCGCAGTGCCCGCCTGCGGGCGGAAGAGGGCGGACGGCAGGGGCTGTTCACCCATGTGGGGCGGTTGTGGGGCCGCTTCCTGTCCGCCATGCAGGAGGGCTATTCCCGCAGCCTCTATGTGGTGCTGGATCACTGGAAGCTGACCCTGACCGTGCTCCTGCTGGTGGTGGCGGCCAATGTCTGGATGTACATCGTGGTGCCCAAGGGTTTCTTTCCCCAGCAGGATACGGGCGTCATCATGGGCGGCATCCGCGCTGACCAGAGCGCCTCGTTTCAGGACATGGAAGTCAAGCTGGCCCGGCTGGTGCGCATCCTCAGCGCCGATCCGGCCGTGGACCAGGTCTCGGCCCACATCTCGGGCGGCCGCGGCGGCGGGGGCGTGTTCATCTCCCTCAAGCCGCTGGAGGAACGCGGCATCAGCGCCCAGCAGGTCATCGGCCGTCTGCGCGGCAAGATGTCCTCGGAACCGGGGCTCCAGATCTTTTTGCAGGCCGCGCAGGACATCATGATGGGCGGGCGCAGCTCCCGCTCCCAGTACCAGTATACCTTGCAGGCCGACGACCTGGACAGCCTGCGCCGCTGGGGACGGCGTTTGCAGCAGGAGTTCGCGGGCATCCGCATCCTCAAGGACGTGGACAGCGACATCGAGGAACGGGGCCTGCAGACCCTGCTGACCATCAACCGTGACGCTCTGGCCCGGCTGGGCCTGACCATGAAGGACGTGGACGCGGCCCTGAACAATGCCTTCGGCCAGCGTCAGGTCAGCACCATCTATGAGGAAAAGAACCAGTACCGCGTGGTGCTGGAATATGCCCTGCCCTGGCTGGAAGGCGAGGATTCGCTGGGCAAGGTCTGGCTGCCGGGCAAGGACGGGGCCGTGCCCCTGCTGGGCGTGGCCGAGGTCTCACCGGCCTTCGCGCCCCTTTCCGTGGCCCATCAGGGCCAGTTCGCGGCCGTGACCCTGTCCTTCAACCTGGCGGAGGGCGCGTCCCTTTCACAGGCGCAGGCGGCCATCGACGAGGCGCGCGTGCGCATCGGCATGCCGTCCACCATCGTGGGCAGCTTCCAGGGCACGGCCAAGATGTACAGCGATACGGTCAGGGAGCAGGTGCTGCTCATCCTGGCGGCCCTGGCCGCGCTCTATATCGTGCTGGGCGTGCTTTACGAGAGCCTCATCCATCCGCTGACCATCCTCTCCACCCTGCCGTCGGCGGGCATCGGGGCCCTGCTGGCCCTGCGGGCCTGCGGCATGGAGTTCAGCGTCATCGCCCTCATCGGCGTGCTGCTGCTTTGCGGCATCGTCAAGAAAAACGCCATCATGATGATCGACTTTGCCATCGAGGCCGCGCGCACCCGCAACCTGCCCCCGCGCGAGGCCATCCACGAGGCCTGCCGCCTGCGCTTTCGTCCCATCATGATGACCACGGCCGCCGCCATCCTGGGGGCCGTACCGCTGGCTCTGGGGCAGGGCGACGGCGCCGAGATCCGTCAGCCCCTGGGCATCACCATCGTGGGCGGCCTGCTGGTGAGCCAGCTGCTCACCCTGTACACCACGCCCGTGGTCTACCTGTGCCTCGACCGGGCCCGTCTGCGCTGGCGCCGGCGCTGGTGGCGGCTGCGCTACGGCGAACGCAAGGCGGCCCTGCTGACGGCGCTTTGCCGTCAGGGCTAGGGACTGTCTTTCCGCAGGAGGGGGGCCGGGCCATGTCGCGGCCTTCCGGGGGCATGGCCCTTGCGGCCGTCATCCTTGCGGCCTTCCTGCCAGCGTGTTTTGTACGGAAAGGGCGGCGCTGTGGAAGGCCCCACCTCCCTTGATGATTCCCTGTCCGGAGGGCTCCTGTCCTCCTGATTCGGACAGGAGCTTTTTCTGCGCCCTGTTTCTGCCTCCGCAAGTCCTTCATTTTTACTCCGCGGATTGACGGCCCGCATGGGGCCTCCTATGCTGGGACGGCGACAGTGTCGCCAAAGAGACAGCCTGTGGAGGGAACATGAAAATCAGGGACTTCGGACTGGAGATCTTTTTTGGACGGTATGAATTCAGCGCGCCGTATCTGCTGGCGCAGTCGGACTGCGAGTCCCTGAGCATCCGCGAGTTGCTGGCTCTGGAGCCGGGCGCGCAGGAAGACTTTCTGGACACCTGGCTGGGCTACAGCGAGAACGACGGTGCTCCGGCCCTGCGGGAGGCGGTCTCCGGCCTGTACACGCAGTGCGGTCCGGAAAACGTGCTGCTGCACGTGGGCGCGCAGGAGGCCATCTTCGGGGCGCTCAACGTGCTGGTGGAGCCGGGCGAGCATGTGATCTGCCAGTTCCCCACCTACCAGTCCCTGTACGAGGTGGCGCGGGCCGCGGGCTGCGAGCTCTCCCTCTGGCCCCTGCATCAGGGCGAGGACGGCTGGTACTGCGACCTTGACGAGCTGGAGCGGCTCATCACGTCCAAGACGCGTCTGCTGGTGCTGAACACGCCCAACAATCCCACCGGCTACGCCCTGTCCGCCGACGAGCGGCAGCGCATCTGCGAGCTGGCCCGCCGCCACGGCCTGCGCATCCTGGCCGATGAGGTCTACCGGGGCCTGGAAGCGCCGGATGCCGTGCCCCCGGCCTTTTGCGACATCTACGAACGGGCCTTTTCCGTGGGCGTGCTCTCCAAGGCCTACGGCCTGCCCGGCCTGCGCGTGGGCTGGATCGCCTCGCAGGAACGGGACGCCATCGGCGCCCTGAGCCGCTACAAGAATTATCTCAGCATCTGCTGCCCCACGCCTTCCGAAGCCCTGGCCCGCATCGCGCTGAAGCACGGCCCGGCCGTCCTGGCCCGCAACCGGGAGATCATCGCCCGTAATCGCCGGATCGCCGCCGACTTCTTTGCCCGTTATGACCACGTATTCCTCCACAATCCGCCCCAGGCCGGTCCCATCGCTTTCCATGGCCTGCGGCCGGACTTCGTGGCCCGCTTCGGTTCCGCACTGGCTTTTTGCGAACACCTGGCCCAGTCGGCCGGCGTGCTGCTCCTGCCCGGCAATGTCTATGACATGGACGCGCCCTATGTGCGCATGGGCTACGGCCGCGCCAACTTTGCCGAGAACCTGGCCGTGCTGGACGGCTGGTTGCAGCAAAACGGTTAAGCTCAGGGAGGGAGTTTCCGGGAGGGAAGTCTCTTTCCCGCACCGTAAGGGGATCGCTTCCCCACCGCGCATTATGAAAAAAGGACGCCATGGCGGCGTCCTTTTTTTACGGGGGCTCCAAGGGAGGAAGCGATCTGGATGGGGCCCCCGTCAGGCCGGGATGTCCCTAACTACGAGGCAGCGACGGGGACCTGTGCCCGTACCTGAAAGTTTTTGGGGAGAGGGGCCCGGAGGAGAGAGCTTTTGTCTGCAAAGAGTCTCTCCCCCGGAGTGTCTGTCATTCCTACAAGGGCGGCATCTCGCCTGCCTGGCCGCGTGCGGCTTTGTCCAGCCAGTCGGCCCAGCGGCAGCCGGTCTCGATGAGCCTGTCCTGCGACAGACGGGTGCTGTCATACAGGATGAGGGCCGAACCGCTCAGGGGGTTGAGCTCTATGTCCCGCACACCGTCCACACGCAGGAGAGCGGCGCGGGCCTTGCCGGCGATGGCGGCATCACGCAGGGCAGGGTGCCGGACGCGCACGCGTCCGTCCATGAAGCTGCGGACGTATTTCACGAAGCGCAGGCTGTCGAGCATCAGGCGGCCTCCAGCTGACGGGCATGGCGACCGGGCAGATGCGGCCGCATGGCATTGAGGGTCACGCCCAGGGTCGTCAGGTTATGCAACAGAGCCGAGACGCCGGGCGTCAGGATCATGAACAGGCCCCCGGCCAGGAACATGCTGTTGAGCAGCATGGTGGCCGCAAAGTTGATGTGGATGCGCCGCAGGGTGGCCCTGCCCAGCAGCCGGGCCGTGATGAGCCCGCTGAGGTCCGGCCGGGTGAGCAGCACATTGGCCACTTCGCGGGCCAGGTCGGCGCCGTCGCACATGGCTACGCCCACATGGGAGGCGGACAGGGCAGGCGCGTCGTTGATGCCGTCGCCCACCATGAGGACCTTGCAGCCCTGGGCGGTGAGGTCGGCGATGACGTCTGCCTTGTCGGCGGGCAGGACCTGCGAACGGTATTCCTTGAGCCCCAGCTTGCCGGCCACGGCACGGGCGGTACGCTCGTCGTCGCCGGTGAGCATGAGGATGCGGCGGAAGCCCAGCTCTTCGAGCTGTTTGAGGACCTGCGGGCATTCGGGACGCAGGGGGTCCTCGATGGCCAGGAACCCGGCCAGCTTGCCGTCGATGGCCAGATAGAGCAGCGAGCGTCCCATCCGGGCCTGGGCGTCGATCTCCGCCTCCAGGGGCGAAAGGTCGATGCCTTCGTCGCATTCGATGTAGTGGCGGCTGCCCACACGCACGGCCTTGCCGTACAGGGTGGAGGCGATGCCGTGGGCCACCACATATTCCACCTGGGCGTGCTCTTCCTCATGCTGCAGGCCTTCTTCCTGCGCGCAGCGGACAACGGCGCGGGCCACAGGATGGGGGAAGTGTTCCTCAAGGCAGGCCGCAAGGCGCAGGACCTCGTCCCGGTCATGACCGGCGGCGGGGATGACCTCCACCACATGGGGGCTGGCGTTGGTGAGGGTGCCCGTTTTGTCGAAGACCACGGTATCGGCTTCGGAAAGGGCCTCCAGGAAACGGCCGCCCTTGATGACCACGCCGTGACGCGCGCCTTCGCGCATGGCGGCCAGCACGGCCAGCGGGGTGGCAAGACGCAGGGCGCAGGAGTAGTCCACCAGCAGCACGGAAGCCGCCTGCATGGGGTTGCGGGTGATGAGCCACACAAGGCCCGCCAGGGCGAAGGTGAAGGGCACGGCCATGTCGGCCATGCGTTCGAATTTGCCCTGGATGCCTGCCTTGAGGGCCTCGGATTCTTCGATGAAGCGCACCACCTGCTTGAGGCGGGTGCCGTCGCCCACATGGGTGGCGCGGATGACGAGATGTCCCTGCTCCACCACCGTGCCCGAGTAGACGGCAGCGCCCTTGCTGCGGGCCACGCCCAGGGGCTCGCCGGTCATGCTGGCCTGGTTGACCACGGCCTCGCCGTCCTCGACGATACCGTCCACAGGGATGGAGCCGCCGTCGCGGACCACGACCAGATCGCCTTCACGCACATCGGAGAGCGGGACGCTGGTCTCCACACCATCAGCCAGTACCCAGACGGTATCCACGTTGAGCGCCAGGCTCTCGGTCAGGCTGTCCATGGAGCGGCGGCGCGTCCAGTATTCCAGGGCCTCGCCCAGTCCCAGCAGCAGGGTCAGCACGGTGACGGTACGGAAGTCGCGCCGCAGCAGGGAAACACCGATGGCCGCGGCATCCAGTACGTCGACATTGAGCTTGCCCTGGAGGAGCGAGGCGAGGCCCTTTCGCAAAAAGGGAAGGGCTCCCATGACACTGCTGGCCACACGCAGCTTGAACGGCAGGAAAGGACGGACGAAGAGGAAGCGCATCAGGGGGCCGAAACCGTGGGCCCCCATCTCGTCCTCATCATGGGCCGGCAGGCGGCTGCCGGAAGCGTGCCGTTCGAGGCTGCTTTCCAGCTCCTGGGTCAGGGTGGCCAGGACGCTGCCGTCATTGAGGGCACCGGCGTCCTGGGCAGCCAGGGAGCGGAGCACGTCCTGCCGGGCCTGCGCATGCCGGTAGAGCACGAGGACGCTGGGCACGCGCGGATTGACCCGCACGCCTTCCACGCCGTCGATGGCATCCAGAGTATCGGCCAGGATCTCGGCCTGCACCTGTGTCATGGGGCGGCAGGCACGCGCACGCAGCCGTCCGGCCCCGTTGGAGCAGCTCAGTTCATGAACCAGAAAAAAGCGCATGCGCGTGCCCTCATTAGGCCTGAGGATCGGCAGCTTCGGCCTTGCGCTTGTCAGCGGCCTGACGGGCTTCGGCGGCCAGATCTTCCATATCTTCCTTGACGGCTTCCACCTTGCTCATGATGGCGTCTTTCATGTCCATGCCGCGGCTCACCAGGTCGGTGGCCAGGGGTTTGAGATCGAGCTTGCCGCGGGTGACGGCAACGGTGCCCACGACGCCCAGCGCCAGACCACCCAGGAAAAAGAGACCGTATTTCAGACCGTTGTTCATGCTTGTGCCTCCGTTTGCACAGGTAAAAGGATACAGAGGGCCATCCGGGCCATGTTCTGGCACGGCCCGGACAGCAAAAGACGCACGATTGGGAGAAGAGAGGGGCTAGTTGGAGACGTCGACGGTGATGTGGTCGGCTTCGCTGTTGCGCAGGGTGACGGTCACGCCGGAAAGGCGCAGCGCAACGGGGTCTTTGAGGGGCGCGCGGCCCACGACGGAAACGGTAGTCCCGGGGATCAGGCCCATGTCCCGGATGCGGCGGCCCATTTCTCCAAGGGCTTCCACCGTGGCGATCCTGCCGCTCTGGCCGATCTGCATCTGACGAAGGCTGATGATGTCGCTCATGATCTTCTCCTTTGCTGGTACGGGCCCGGAGCAGGGACCGGCATACCTGCGCAGTGCGATCCGGCCGGGACGATCCCGACCGGGCTTGGGGGGCGGCTGATCCGGCATGTCGAACCGCTACTCCGGGCTTGCAAAGAAGCATGGCGTAAACTAGGATGAGTGTCAAGAAAAAAGAAAATCACTTTCATTTTTCTTTTGACCTGTATGTAAAATTTTTTATCTTTTCATTTTAACCTCTTACCCCAGGAGTGCTCTTATGGAAGAAGCCTGTCTCGCTACAGGGGACCTGGCTGTCCCCGCACGGCCCGCGACCAAAAAGCTCAGCGGGCGCAAACTGGCCATGCGCATCATGCTCGGTGCGCTGGGGGCATCGGTGGTGCTGGGCTTTGCCGGCAACAAAACGGCCCATGTGCTGACCGGCGCCGTGTTCAGCGCCCTGCTGGCCGACCACGTCTGGAAGCGCCGCAAGGCCCTGTAAGGATCGTCACATGGAGCGTCCTTCCGACGGGAATGCGGCTTTGCCCGCTGCTTCGGGGGCGGCCGTCCCCCGGTGGAAAGCCCTGCTGGCCACGGGTATCCGGTGGCTGGCGGTCTGGGGAACGGGCCTGCTGGCGGCCCTGGTCGCCCTGCTGGCCCTGGCCCAGATCGTCTGCCTGGTCCTGTGTCTGCTGGCTCTGGTGGTCCTGGCCCTGTGTTTCCTGATGGCTTCCTATCCCGAGGAATGCCGCCAGTTCTGGCGCATGCTGCGGGAGACGCGTGCGGAGGGACGCGGCAACGATTCCTGAACCTTGGGGGCGGCCGTTGCGGCCTGGGGGGCCGGCCGCTCCGCAAGGGAAAGGAGCCCGCAGGAGGCTGCGGACAAAAAAAGACCACCCGTCGGCGGGTGGTCTTTTTTCGTATCAGGGAGCGGGGGAGAGCCTATTCCTTGGGCTGGTCCTCGTCGGGCAGGTTGGCCGTCTCGTGCTGGCCCTGCAGCAGGTTGCGGTGACCGACGATGATGTGGTCGAGCACTTCGGGCTTGGCCAGGGCCGTGGTATCGCCCAGGTCGTCATAGACGTTGCCCGCGATCTTGCGCAGCATGCGGCGGATGACCTTGCCGGAGCAGGTCTTGGGCATGGCTTCCACGAACTGGATGTATTCGGGGGAGGCCAGGGCGCCGATGTCGCGGCGCACGGTGTCGCGCAGCTTTTTGCGCACGTCGTCGCTCCAGGGCACTTCGTCACGGGTGACGACATAGGCGTAGATGCCTTCGCCCTTGAGGGCATGGGGCATGGGCACCACGGCGGCTTCCGCCACTTCGGGGCAGGAGGCCAGCACGGCCTCGATCTCGGCGGTGGAGAGACGGTGGCCGGAAACGTTGATGGAATCGTCCACGCGGCCCAGGATCCAGAAGTAGCCGTCCTCGTCCACTTCGGCGCCGTCGCCGGACTCGTAGCAGCCGAAGCGCGAGAAGTAGGACTGGTACTTTTCTTCGTCGTTGTACACGCCCTGCATCATGCCGGGCCAGGGCTTGCGGATGACCAGATGGCCGCTGCGGGTGGAGCCGTCGCCGTCTTCCTCGTCACGGGTGGCGCTGCCGCCCATGACGGCCGCGTCGATGCCGGGCAGGGGCCGCGAGGCCGAGCCGGGCTTGAGCTTGGTGGCGTAGGGCAGGGGGCTGATCATGGCGCCGCCGGTCTCGGTCTGCCACCAGGTATCCACGATGGGCAGCTCGCTGCCGCCGATGTTCTTGTGGTACCAGTGCCAGGCTTCGGGGTTGATGGGTTCGCCCACGGAGCCCAGGATGCGCAGGGTGCGCAGGTCATAGCGTTCGGCCCAGGCTTCGCCCAGACGCATGAGGGAACGGATGACCGTGGGGGCCGTGTAGAGGATGTTGACGCGGAATTTTTCCACGATGCGCCAGTAGCGGTCCGGCTTTGGCCATGTGGGCACGCCTTCGAACATCACCACGGTGGCGCCCAGGGCCAGCGGCCCGTACACGCCGTAGGTATGGCCGGTGATCCAGCCCATGTCGGCCGTGCACCAGTAGACGTCGTCGTCGCGCATGTCGAAGACCCATTGCGTGGTATGCGCCGCATAGGTCAGGTAGCCGCCCGTGGAGTGCATGATGCCCGTAGGCTTGCCGGTGCTGCCGCTGGTATGCAGCAGGAAGAGCGTGTCGTTGGCGTCCATGGGCTCGCAGGGGAAGTCCACGTCCAGGGTGAAGTCCTCGATGAGGTCATGCCACCAGATGTCGCGGTTGGGGGTCATCTTCACGTCGTAGAGGTCGGCGTGGTTCACCACCACCACGTGGGCCACGGAGGGGCACTTTTCCAGGATGGGGTCCAGGTTGGCCTTGAGGGGCTTGATCTTGCCGGCGCGGATGGCGGCATCGGCGGTGATGACGACCTTGGCCTTGGAGCCCTGGATACGGCTGCGCACGCCGCCTTCGGCATAGCCGGAGAAGATGGCCGTATGGATGGCGCCGATGCGGGCACAGGCCAGCATGGCGATGACCAGCTCGGGGATCATGGGCATGTACAGGGCCACACGGTCACCCTTGTTGATGTGCAGGGAGCTCAGGGCGTGGGCCACACGGCAGACCTCGGTATAGAGCATCTGGTAGGTGAAGCAGCGCACGTCCATTTCCTTTTCGCCCTGCCAGATGAGGGCGGCCTTGTTGCGGCGGCCGGAGATGAGGTGGCGGTCGATGCAGTTGAAGGCGGCGTTGAGCTTGGCGCCGGTGAACCATCTGTACTTGTGCCGCGCTTCGTCGGCCTCCAGTACCTTGTCCCAGCGCTTGAACCAGTGGATCAGCTGCGATGCGCGTGCACCCCAGAAGTCATTGGGGTCTTCCAGAGCTCGCCGGCAGATGGCGTCGGCTTCGTCCTGACCGCAGATCCACGCGGACGACTTGCCGTGCTCGGGGGGGAGGTAGCTACGCTTCTCGGTTAAGAGAGTGGTAATCCGTTCCTGGGACATGATGGCAACTCCATAAGCTTAAGACTGCAAACAACAGTGGAAAATCATCCATGCTACCGGCGTAAAGTGATTTCTTACGGGCGTCAAGGGCCGGAAAACTGTTTGTGCTACCAGTCATCGTGGAGAAAAAAGGGACAAGGAGCTGAAACAGAGTGCAACAAAACGGCAGCAGGCACCGGTATGCATGGGAATGCTGAATAGTGAAAAAAATCCCAATCTGGAACAATTTTTTATGAAATTTTTTTTAAAATTTTTTCCATATTCGGAACGAGAGCCTGCTTTTTGTGCAAAAAATGCATGGCGGCAGAGAAAATGACCGGCAGCACGGCCGGAAAATGAAAAGGGCGGTCTCATGACGAGACCGCCCTGAAAAGCAGGATGGAGATGGCGCAAGGATCAGTCCACGGGGCGCATCCAGCCTCCCTCCAGCAGGAGGGCGGCAAGACGGCTCACCGGCAGGCCCACCACCGTGGACCAGGAACCGTGCACGCTTTCCACCAGAAAGGCCCCTTGGCCCTGGATGGCGTAGGCCCCGGCCTTGTCGGCCGGTTCGCCGCTGCGCACATAGGCGCGGAGAACGTCTTCAGGCCAGGCATGGAAGCGGACGGCGCTGGTATCGGCAAAGCCCGCACTGCTCCCGTCGGGGAAAAGGCAGCAGACGCCGGTGATGACCTCATGCTCGCGGCCGGAAAGGCGCCGCAGCATGTCCAGGGCGTCCGCATCGTCAGCGGGTTTGCCCAGGATGTCGTGGCCCAGGGCCACCACGGTGTCGGCGGCCAGGATCAGGTCGTCGGCCCCGGCATCCGCCGAGGCGGCCACGGCCCGCGCTTTGGCCGTAGCGGCACGCAGGGCGTAGGCGGCGGGCGTTTCCCCGTGTTCGGGGCGCGGTTCCACCCCGGTGGGACGGACGATGGTATAGGGCAGGCCCCATTCATCCATGAACTGGCGGCGTCGCGGCGAGGCCGAAGCCAGCACCAGCCGGATGCCGGGCCGCAGGAGGAAAAGGGGCTGGAGCGGGGCCGTGTTCATCGGCCCGCCTGATGGGGCCAGTTCTGGCGGGGCCAGTGGCGCAGCAGCTCCTTGCCTTCCATGTCATAGACGTGGAAGCAGCCGTCCTCATACAGGCCGTAGCTGCGGGGGAATCCGCCCTTGGGCAGACTGAGGGAGCCGGGGTTCCAGAAGTGCAGGCCGTCCAGGCTCTCGCCGCGCGGGATGTGGGTATGGCCGCGCAGGATGACCGTGCCCGGGGCAAAACCCGGCAGAGGCGGGTTCTCCGGCAGACGGTGGCCGTGGCTGGCGAAGATGCGCAGGGCGTCGGCCTCTATCCAGGCATTCTCCGAAACGGCGAAGGGCGTGAGCATGATGTCCACTTCGGCGTCGCAGTTGCCGCGTACGGCCGTGACCGGGCAGGGCAGATGGTTCAGGCGGTCCAGTTCTTCCAGCACGGAGCGGGTGTCATAGCCGCCGGGCAGGGGGTTGCGCGGACCGTGGTAGACCAGGTCGCCCAGCAGCACCAGCATGTCGGGCGACAGGCGTTGGGCCGTATCACAGAGGAAGCGCAGGCTGTCCAGCGAGCCGTGCAGGTCGGAAGCGATGAGCAGACGCATGGACGGCCCTAGCCTTTATGTTCCTCATCCCAGCGGGCGCGCTCCACAGCGGCGTCCACCAGCATGATGGGGATATCGTCACGCACGGGATAGACCACGTTGCAGGCCGGGCAGGCCAGGCCTTCGGGATGCTCGGCAGAGGGCAGGGGCTCCAGAGAGCCCATGCAGCGGGGGCAGGCCAGAATCTGCAGCAGTTCCTGTGTGTTCATCATGATGTTTCCTTGTCTTTGGGGACAGCGGCCCCCTGTTTTGCGAGGGCAAAAGCATAGCTTTTTGCCGTCCGTTCTTCAAGACAAAGCTGTCGGGACGACCTGCGGGAAAGCGTGACCTGACGGGCCCTGCGCACCTTGCCACGGGAGTGCGCAGCTTGCTTTTTTTTCATAAAGTCGTAGTTTACTTGAAAAGAAAAAGATAACTGTCATGGATGAAAGCATGCAATTCATTGATTTACATACGCATTCACAGGCCTCTGACGGAACGGACAGCCCCGGGCAGCTCGTGCGTAATGCCCAGATCCAGGGGCTGGCGGCGGTGGCGGTGACCGATCATGATACGGTCTCCGGCCTGGGCGAAGCCGAGGCGGCAGCCCGTGACCTGGGGCTGGAATTCGTGCGTGGATGCGAACTGTCGACCAGTACGGAGCTGGGCGAGATGCATGTGCTCGGCCTGTGGCTGCCCCGGGATCTGGCTCCCCTGCAGGACAGGCTCCAGTATCTGCGCCGAAAACGCAGCGAGCGCAACGTCCGCATCGTGGAAAAGCTCCAGGGCCTGGGCGTGGAGATCGAGCTCGACGAAGTGCTGCACGAGGCCCGCGGCGAGAGCGTGGGGCGCCCGCACATCGCTGCCGTGCTGGTCCGCAAGGGCTATGTGAAGGACGTCAGCGAGGCCTTCAAGGAATATCTGGGCTATTACGGCCGCGCCTACCTGCCCAAGGAAGTCCTGCAGCCCGAAGAGGCCGTGGAAGCCCTCTCTTCTCTGGGGGCCACGGTCTGCCTGGCCCACCCCATGCTGCAAAAGCTGCCCGAGGGCTGGCTGGAAGCCTTCATCGAACGCCTCCTGCCCTGCGGGCTCACGGCCATCGAGGCTTATCACAGCGAACATTCCGAGGCCGCTTCCCGGCGCTGCCTGGAGCTGGCCCGCCATTACGGCCTGGGCGTCAGCGGCGGCTCGGACTATCACGGTACCAACAAGCCCCGCATCCGCCTGGGCAAGGGCTACGGCTCCCTGCGCGTGCCCTACAGCGTGCTGGAAGAGCTGCGCGAGATGCGCGCCCGGCGCGGCCTGCCCTGCTAGGGCGTGGCGACCTGTCCGCAGTTTGCTTGTGGGGGAAGGGAAACCTCTCATCTCCGCTGTCGATGCCCGTAACGCTCCTTCGTCGTTAACGGGCACGGCCTGCGGCTGCCTTCGCTCGCTGCTCGCGCGAGTTTTTTCCCTTTCCCCAAGCCCCATCCTTTCCCCAGCGCGCTTTTTCAGATGGGCGCTGGCTCATGCGGCGGGCATCCTTCTTTGGGGATGTGTGCTGGCATCCTTTATTTCATTGGAATACAACGGAGAGTTGCGTTAAAAGGCCCGGGGAAAAGGGGGGCTTGAGGAGGCTCACCCCTCTTTCCGTGAGCCTCATGCGGCCCGTACATGCAACGGGGCCGGTGGGCAGCGTCTTCATGGCGGGGAGCGTCCTGCGCGGCCATGCTGTGCCCTTCCCGTTCCCGTGCCTCTGGTTATTCTGGCCGTATCTCTCTGCCGTAGATCTTCCACTGTCGGCGGATGCAAAAAAGCGGGGCCCTCTTGAGAGGGTCCCGCTTTTTTCGTCAGTGATGGTCAGGAGCGGCTAGACTTTGCCCATGCCGCAGCACTTTTTGTACTTCTTGCCGCTGCCGCAGGGGCAGGGATCGTTGCGGCCCACGCGGGGCTTGGCCTTGGCGGGCTGGTTGCCGGCATCCGTGGTCTGGCTGCCGGAGTAGGCCAGGTCGTCGTTCTCCTTGTGGCGCAGGCTCAGGGTGGGCTTGGCCTTGGGGGCTTCCTGCTGCGGAGCTTCGGCCGGGGCATTGCCCTCTTCCACGGCGTCCTCGGCAGGGGCGGGTTCGGCGGGCTGCACATGCACGCGGGTCAGGGCGCGGAACACGCCTTCGCGGATCTGGAAGAGCATGGACTGGAACATCTCGAAGCCTTCACGCTTGTATTCCAGCTTGGGGTCCTTCTGGCCGTAACCGCGCAGGCCGATACCGTCACGCAGGGCGTCCATGTTGCGCAGATGTTCCTTCCAGGTGCGGTCCAGTTCTTCCAGCAGGAAGTAGCGCAGGATGTCCTGGTACAGGGGACCGGCTTCTTCGCGCAGCTGCTGGAAGATCTGATGGATGCATTCCTCACAGCCGGCACGGTCGGGCACGGGAGCATCGGCCGCCAGCACGCGGCCCAGGTTGAAGACGTCGGCCAGACGGGCCTGCAGGGCCTTGCGCAGCTCGATGGCCGTATCGGTATCGGCCTGCTCCAGCGGCGTGTAGGCATCGTCCAGGATATCGTTGCGGAACTCGCTCAGCACGGGTTCCAGATCTTCTTCCACCATCATGTCACGGCGCAGGGTGTAGATGACCTCGCGCTGCTGGTTCATGACGTTGTCGTAATCCAGCAGGGTCTTGCGGATCTCGAAGTGGTGGGCTTCCACGCGCTTCTGGGCGCTTTCCACGGCGCGGGTGACCATGGTGTTCTCGATGGCTTCACCATCCTTGAGGCCCAGCTTCTCCATGAGGCCGCTGATGCGGTCGGAGCCGAACAGGCGCATGAGGTCGTCTTCCAGCGAGAGGTAGAAGCGGGAGGAACCGGGGTCGCCCTGACGGCCGGAACGGCCGCGCAGCTGGTTGTCGATACGGCGGCTCTCGTGGCGTTCGGTGCCCAGGATGTGCAGGCCGCCCAGTTCCAGCACGCCTTCGCCCAGCACGATGTCCGTACCGCGGCCGGCCATGTTGGTGGCGATGGTCACATGGCCCTTCTGGCCGGCCTGGGCCACGATCTCGGCTTCACGGGCGTGCTGCTTGGCGTTGAGCACGCTGTGCGGGATGTTGAGCTTTTTCAGGCGCTGGGAGAGCATTTCCGAGGTCTCGATGGAGATGGTGCCCACCAGCACGGGCTGGCCCTTTTCGTACAGCTCGCGGATGGCCTCGATGATGGCATCGTACTTTTCCTTGCGGGTACGGTAGATGAGGTCGGGGTAGTCCTTGCGCTGCATGGGCTTGTTGGGCGGGATGGAGACCACTTCCAGATTGTAGATCTGGTGGAATTCCACGGCTTCGGTATCGGCCGTACCGGTCATGCCCGCCAGCTTGTCATACATGCGGAAATAGTTCTGGAAGGTGATGGAGGCCAGGGTCTGGTTTTCGGCGGCGATGGTGACGTTTTCCTTGGCTTCCAGGGCCTGGTGCAGACCGTCGGAATAGCGGCGGCCGTCCATGAGGCGGCCCGTGAACTCGTCCACGATGACCACCTTGTCGTTCTGCACGATGTAGTCCACGTCGCGCTTGAAGACGTGATGGGCCTTCAGGGCCTGCAGGATGCAGTGCTGCTGGGTGATGTTGGCCGGGTCGAAGAGGTTGTCCACATGCAGCAGGGCTTCGCAGTGGGCCACGCCTTCCTCGGAGAGCATGGCGGTGCGGGCCTTCTCGTCCACGGTGTAGTCTTCGGGCCCCAGCTGGCGCACGATCTGGTCCATGGCGCGGTACATGCCCACGCTTTCGTCGGAAGCGCCGGAGATGATGAGCGGGGTACGGGCCTCGTCGATGAGGATGGAGTCCACTTCGTCCACGATGGCGAAGTTGTGGCCGCGCTGCACCAGCTGCGTGGCGTAGAACTTCATGTTGTCGCGCAGGTAGTCGAAGCCGAACTCGTTGTTGGTACCGTAGGTGATGTCGGCGCCGTAGGCTTCCTTGCGGGCCTGGTCGTCAAGACCGTTGACGATGACGCCCACGGAAAGACCCAGGAAGTTGTAGAGCTTGCCCATCCACTGGGCGTCGCGGGTGGCCAGGTAGTCGTTGACGGTCACCACATGCACGCCCTTGCCGGAAAGGGCATTGAGGGCCACGGGCAGGGTGGCCACCAGGGTCTTGCCTTCACCGGTCTTCATTTCGGCGATCTTGCCGCGGTGCAGCACGATGCCGCCCACCAGCTGCACGTCATAGTGGCGCATGCCCATGACACGGCGGGAGGCTTCGCGGACCAGGGCGAAGACTTCGGGCAGAAGGTCGTCCAGGGTGCGTTCACCGGCCTGCACCTGCTGGCGGTATTCCGCCATGCGCTGGGCGAAGTCCTCGTCGGCCAGTTCCTGCATCTGGGGTTCGAGCGCGTTGATGCGCGCCACGATGGGGCGCAGGCGGCGCAGGTAGCGGTCGTTCTTGCTGCCGAAAATCTTTTTGAAAATGAAACCGAACATGCGTTCTCCTCGTTTGGCGGGATGGCCTGCCCCGGGGCAGGCGCGCGACCGTGTGCATCCTGAAAAAAACGGACGGGCCGTGCGTGAAAGGGCCCGGCACCGGGGGCCGGGCGTCACAAACGGTCGCGCATGCCGTAGAAGTAAGGTCAAAACACGGCTTTGGCAATGCACCGAGGGGGAAAAATGCCCTCACGGACGGGAGAAAGCGCGTCTGGCGACCAGCTGGGGCGGGGGAGGGCTGTGGGGAAAAGCTGCAGCAGGCTGCTCAGCGAGAGAGGGATCTTCGTTGGGCAGGGCCGGACTTGCCTGCCTGCGTGAAGAGCAGGGCCGGGGAAGATCAAGGGGAAGGCCAAGGGGAAGGGAAGAGCAGGAGGGAGGGGCTTCCCCGTTAAGACAGGGGCCTCTTCTTTAAAGAAGCTTGCCCGCAGGCCCTGCCTGTTAAGACAGGAAACTGCGGGCGATACGGGTAGCCACGGGCATCCTGAGCTTCTGCCGCTGTCACCATCGCCCTTGCGGGCAAGGGCGGCCGCGGTTCCGTGCGGATGCGGCAGCAGGGCAGAGGGGCTCCTCCCTGAACGGCACCGGTCTAGGCTTCCGGGCCGTGTTCCTGTTTGATGACGGCTTCGGACTTGATGCGGTCCAGCAGCTCGGCAAAGGTGGCTTTGACGTTCTCGCGGATGTCACCGGCCACCACCAGCAGGAGCAGGTCGTCACCGGGCTGCAATTCTCCTCCATTGGCCTGGGCCACGATGGCGAAGATGCCGGGGCGCTGCTCCATCTCATGACAAATGGCGTCCATCTTGGCCTGGTCATGGCTGACGGTGATGGAGCTGACCGGCGCATGATCCTTGCGCGACCAGCCGCGGACAACGCCATTGTGTACCAGCATCATGCCCACATGGTCGGTGAAGCCGGGGCGGGCCTTGAGTTCCTGCAAAACCTTGTTGACGTCCATACTGACTCCTTTGTCTGCGGTGCCGGATCGGTCCGGCGCAGGAGCAAGCATACACGGCCCAAGCCCGTGGATAAAGGGCGGACGGCGCGGAAAAACAGCTTTTTGCGCCAATCTTCATCTTCCAATACACTGGAATGATTTGAGAATAAAAAAATATTACTTATTTTTGCGCTAGGTATTGATTTTTTAATTAAGAATCATTACTATTCAAAAAAAGCACATGGAGGAGTATATGAACCGCCTGCAAGATTATGCTCTTTATGATATTTCCTGGAACCTGAGCCCTGAACACGCCGTGACCATGTACCTCGAATGGGGCAACAACGACTGGCACTCCGAATATCCGCCCGTGCGCTCCAAGGAAGATGTGTCCCACTACTTTGTGGTGGACAGCTGGGGCAAGGAACCCGTCATCCGCCTGGTGCGCCGCAACTCCGAAAACGCTGAAGACCTGTTCACCATGCCGCTTCCCCACCACCTGCTGTCCGAATACGAATCCGTGCACGGCAAGTGGCGCGGCATCAGCGAACCCACCCCCGCCATCAAGAGCTGGCTGCGCCACGAACTGGGCCAGTAGACAGCTTTGACGTCATAACGAACCTTTCTTCTTCATCAAAAATTTCTTTGTGGTTTGAGACCTCCACCTTCAGGGGGAAAAGAGAAGTTGACAAGACGGCGGAGCCGATGAAATCCTTTTTCGTAACCCCTCCCTTCAGGGAGGGGCAATCCGCACGACCCCTATCCGTCGGCTGCGGAGTCAGTCGGCGGACGGGGCGACTGTGGATTGAAACATTCCCTCCTCAAACCCATAAACCTCCACACCAAACGCACCAGACAGGGCCCCGGCAACGGGGCCCTTCGTCTTTTGGGGGCCCGGGATACTGCCATGCCATCCCGGCCAGGGCAGTTGCCCGCGGGCTCTTCGAGAGGGGCGGCGGGGCACGATGGCCTGTCCGCATCCCTGCCCGGACGGAAGAGCCGCAGCGGAGCGGTCGACCGTTCGCAAGCTTCCCCGGACGGCGGACATAAAAAAAGCCGGTGGCTTTGGCCACCGGCTTTTTCATATCTGTCAGGCGCGTGCCTTACTTGTTGGTCTTGAGGAAGTTCTTGGCACGGGCCGCTTCGGGCGAGTTGGGGTACTTCTTGATGAGCTCGTTCATGCGGGCCTTGGCGGCGGCCTTCTGGTTCATCTTGCTGAAGCAGATGCCCTGCTTCAGGTAAGCGCCCGGAGTACGGTTGCTCTTGGAGAACTTGGTGATGACCGTGTCGTAGGCCAGGGCGGCGTCAGGGAACTGGTTGCGCTGGAAGTAGCACTCGGCCAGATAGTACTGCGCGTCGGGAGCCATGCTGTGCGTGGGATAGTTCTTCATGAAGTCGGCGAAAGAACGCTGGGCCTCATCGTACTTGCGGGCCTGGAAGGCATTGAGGCCGGCGTCATACAGGGCCAGCGAGATGTCCTTCTTCGCAGCGGGCTTGGCTTCGGGCTGGGGCGTGGGCTGGCCCCAGGTGCTGCCCGCAGCGGCCGGAGCGGCGGCATCACCGTAAGGGCCGGTAGCCAGACCGGCGGCGGCACCGGCTGCTGCACCGGCAGCGGCACCAGCGGCGGGCGCGGCATAGGGGTTCTGCTGGGGCTGGAACAGGGGCGCATTGGCCTGGGGCGCGGCGGCATGGGCCGGAGCGGCGCCACCGGCGGCCATGGGCTCGCCCAGGTTGAGGTTGAGGGCCATGCTGGTCTCCACCTGGCGCAGGGCGGCATCATGGGCACGCACGCGTTCAGCCAGGGCAGCGGCACCGCCCACGTTCTTCAGGTCGTCCACCAGGCCCTTGAGCGCGTTCAGTTCCTGGCGCATGGCCTGCACCTGGTTCCAGACTTCGGCCTGGGCAGGCTGCATCTGGCGCAGCAGGGTATCGTGTTCCTGCACGCGCTGCTCAAGATACATGCTTTCGTTGGCAGCGTTGCTGCTGCCCTGACCCACGCAAGCGCCCAGCATGGCGGTGGCGCAGATCAGGCCACACAGAGGAAGAAGACGTTTGCTGTTCATAGAGTCTTGGTCTCCCGTTTTAAAGTTTTTCACCGGCGTGCTTGCGACCGGCGAAAATATAGATCAGGCCCCCCAGCACAGGCAGGAAAACAGCGATGACCAGCCAGATGGCCTTTTGCTGGAAGGATGAGAAGCGGTGGTTCCAGATATGCCAGATGCTCCAGAGGTTGGGCAGGATGGGGATCAGGGCCACCAGGACGTGCCACCAGGCAAAGGTCATGATTTTTTCTCCTTGCTCTTTTCCGGGGCTTCCGGGGTGCGCCAGATGACGATGCAGGCCAGGAAGGCGCCGACGCAGATGGCCATGTCCGCCACGTTGAAGGCGGGCCAGTGCCACTGCCCCACATAGACATCCACAAAGTCGATGACCGCCCGGAAGCGGATGCGGTCCACCAGATTGCCCAGTGCGCCCCCCAGCACCAGCCCCAGCCCGGCACTGAGCCAGGCATTGAAGCGGGAGCTGCGCAGCAGGGCCACGATGGCCACGGCGGCCACCACGGTCGCGCCCAGGAACAGCCAGAACTGCCACTGGATGTCGGAACGGTTCAAAAAGCCGAAGGCAGCGCCCCGGTTGTGGACCAGCACCAGATCCAGCAGGCCGGGGATGACCGTCACGGGCTGCAGGGGATCGATGGCGGCCACGGCCCACCACTTGGTCAGCTGGTCAAGGACCAGCGCCAGCAGGCCGTAGCCGCCCAGGATCGTATATTTGCGCATTACGCCTCAGGCAGTTCCGCCATGACCTTGGCACAGCGGGGGCAGAGGGTGGGGTGCGCGGGATCGCTGCCCAGTTCGGTGCTGTAGATCCAGCAGCGTTCGCACTTTTCACCGGCGGCCTTGGCCACGCCCACGGCCAGACCGGCCACTTCGGCGTCCTGCACGGCGTCGGCCGGAGCTTCGGCCAGGGGCGCCAGATGCAGCTGCGAGACGATGAAGAAGGCGCGCAGGTCGGTGTGCAGGCCTTCCAGGCGTTCACGCAGTTCGTCGGCCACATAAAGGGTCACGCTGGTATCCAGCGAATGGCCCACCACGCTGTCGCGACGCAGGGGCTCGATGGCGCGGGTCACGGCGCCGCGCACGGCCAGCAGCACGTTCCAGTCGTCGCGCACGCCGTCTTCCAGCAGATAGGGCTTGCTGTCCACGGGCGGCAGGGCAAAGACGGTGGGCACGTCGTCGCGCAGGTCGTTGGGCAGGTGGTGGAAGATCTCTTCGGCGGTGAAGGACAGCACCGGGGCCATGTCGCGCACCAGCATGCAGAGCAGGTGGTACAGGGCGGTCTGGGCCGAGCGGCGTTCCTTGCTGGCGGGAGCGGAGGAATACAGACGGTCCTTGAGGATGTCCAGATACACGGCCGAGAGGTCGGTCACGCAGTAGTTGTGCAGGGTGTGGTAGACCTTGTGGAAGTCGTAGGTCATGTAGGCATCCTGCACGCGGTCATGCACCTGGGCGGCGGCATGGAGCGCGTAGCGGTCCAGAGGCAGCAGCTGGTCCAGGGGCAGCAGGTCGGCGCGGGTCAGGTCGTTGATGGTGCCCAGGATGAAGCGGCAGGTGTTGCGGATACGGCGGTAGGCATCCACCAGTCGGCCCAGGATCTGTTCCGAGATGCGGATGTCTTCGCGGTATTCCACCGAGGAGACCCACAGGCGCACGATCTCGGCGCCGTACTTGTCGATGAGTTCCTGCGGGGCGATGACGTTGCCGATGGACTTGGACATCTTGCGGCCGTCGCCGTCCACCACATAGCCGTGGGTCAGCACGGCCTTGTAGGGCGGATCGTTACGGGTGCCTTCGGCCACCAGCAGGGAGCTGTGGAACCAGCCGCGGTGCTGGTCCGAGCCTTCCAGATACAGGTCGGCAGGCGCGGAGAGCTCGGGGCGGCTCTCCAGCACGGCGGCGAAGCTGGTACCGGAGTCGAACCACACGTCGAGGATGTCGTCTTCCTTTTCCCAGTGCTGGCCGCCGCAGTGGGGGCACTTGAGGCCTTCGGGCACGATCTCTTCCAGGGGCGCTTCATACCAGTAGTCGCAGCCCGTGGGGTGCTTGGCGAAGCGGTCGGCCATCTCGTGCATCCACTTGGCGTCGTTCCAGGCTTCGCCGCAGTCCTTGCAGAGCAGGGCCATGATGGGCACGCCCCACTGACGCTGGCGCGAGATGCACCAGTCGGGACGGGACTCGATCATGTTGTAGATGCGGTCGCGGCCCCAGGCGGGGATCCACTGCACCTTGGTGTCGATGGCGTTGAGGGCCTTCTTGCGCAGGTCGTTCTTTTCCATGCTGATGAACCACTGGGTGGTGGCACGGAAGATGACCGGCTGCTTGCAGCGCCAGCAGTGCGGGTAGGAGTGGCTGATCTTGGCGGTCTTGAGCAGGGCGCCCACTTCGGTCAGCTTTTCGATGACCTTGGGGTTGGCTTCAAAGACGTTGAGACCGGCGAAAAATTCCACGGACGGCAGGAAGCGGCCCGCATCGTCCAGGGGCGAGTAGACGTCCAGCTTGTAGGCCAGGCCCACTTCGTAGTCCTCGCGGCCGTGGCCGGGAGCGGTGTGGACGCAGCCGGTACCGGCATCCAGGGTCACGTGGCGGCCCAGGATCAGGGGGGACTGGCGGTCATAGAAGGGATGACGGGCGATGAGGCCTTCCAGCTCCTGACCGGTGGCGCGGCCCACCACGGTCACGTCTTCCCAGCCGAAGGACTTGGCGCAGCCTTCCAGCAGCTCTTCGGCCAGCAGGTACTGGCAACCGCCGGTCTCCACCAGCACGTAGGTGAATTCGGGGTGCAGGCAGACGGCCATGTTGTCCGGCAGGGTCCAGGGCGTGGTGGTCCAGATGACCACATAGGCGCGGGACGGATCGGCGCCGGGGATGCGCTGGGCCAGGGCGGCATCGTTGAGGGCGAAGCGCACGAAGATGGAGGGCGAGGTATGGTCGCCGTATTCCACTTCGGCTTCGGCCAGGGCCGTATGGCAGGAGCAGCACCAGTAGATGGGCTTCTTGGCGCGCACCACACCGCCCTTGTCCACGAACTTGGCCAGTTCGTGGGCCGTGGCGGCCTCATAGGCGGGGTTCATGCTCTTGTAGGGATCGTCCCAGTTGCCCAGCACGCCCAGGCGCTTGAACTCCTTGCGCTGGATGTCGATCCACTTGCCGGCGTAGTCGCGGCACATCTTGCGCACCACGTGGGCGGGCAGGGTCTTTTTCTTTTCCTTCAGTTCCTGTTCCACCTTGTGCTCGATGGGCAGGCCGTGGCAGTCCCAGCCGGGCACATAGTGGGCGCGATAGCCCTGCATGTTGCGCGACTTGACCACGATATCCTTCAGGATCTTGTTCAGGGCCGTGCCCATGTGGATATGACCGTTGGCATACGGCGGGCCGTCATGCAGGACGAACGTACCCTTGTCGGTGCAGTTCTCGATCATGGCTTCACAGGCTTTGGTTTCTTCCCACTGCTTGAGCTGCTGGGGCTCGCGCTGGGCAAGATTGGCCTTCATGGGGAAGGCGGTCTTGGGCAAATTCAGGGTTTTTTTATAGTCGCTCATGCTGGCTCCTCAGGCAATGTAAAAAGCGCCTAAGTTTCGGCAAATACGTTTGTAAAGTCAAGGAAAGGGCAGCAGGAAAGGCCGCCCTGACGCGCTTTTCCGCCGGAAAACGCAGCCGGGGACACGGCCGCTGCCCGGCACATGCGGATGCGGGCTTTTCCGGGTGGGCCAAAGGCCCCGCCGGAGGCAGGAAAAGCTGGCGGAAAGGGCCGCGGACGGCGTAGAGGGGACAGGGGGCGGGCACACGCTGGTGAACGGCCGGGCCCAGCTGCAGGATGATGAAAAGGGCTTTCCCACGGGAAAGCCCTTTGCTGTCGCTGCGGATCAGAACAGGGGTTTCTGCCCTTCGATGGCCTCGGCCACCTCGCGCAGGGCCGCCAGGCTCTCCTGGGCCTGCTCAGGGGTGAGGCTGTGCAGGGCGAAGCCCGCGTGGACGATGACGTAATCACCGACCTTGGGCGGCTCGGGCAGCAGGAGCATGGAAGCGGTAAGGTAGGTCTGGCTTTCGCCCACACGCACGCGGGCCATGCCCTGTTCCTGGAGTTCGACCACCTGGGCCGGAATGGCAAGACACATGACTCTTCCTCGATGGTTAACAGGTACTGTCGGGATCGTTCCCGGCGTATTGGCGGGACAGGCGCAGGATCTCCTTGCGGACCTCGTCCAGATAGGCGGGGAAGCGTTCCTGCACGACGGGGGAAAGCTCCATGCTCCAGGAGGTGTAGTCCGCGGGCTCCATGCCCATGACGGTGAGGTTGGGGCGGGAGCCGTGGAGCATCTCGGCCATGCGCAGGGAATCCAGCAGGTCGATGTCGTGGATGGAGAGGCGTTGCTTCTCGTTGTCCACCAGCTGGTTCTCGGTCAGATGATAGACCGTGCCGGGTCCGGCATGGCCATGGACGATGTCCAGGATGAGCACATGGGCAAAGCCCTTGAACAGATAGAAGACATCCTGGGTGAAGGTGCCCGCTTCCATGATGGTGACGTTTTCGGGCCAGGATTCCCCGGCCAGGGTCTGGGCGGCGTGGACGCCGACACCGTCGTCGGTGAGGAGCAGGTTGCCGATACCCATGACAAGCACTTTGTCCATACTATCCTCGGTACAGGAGTTGCGCCCGCTGGGGGCGGGATGTGGTGTCCGCCGTGCCCGGTGTCGCATGGGCGCCGGCCGTGCAGGCGCGGATGCCCCGGCAGGGACGGGACGGATCACGGACAGGCGACAGCATAGCAGCCCGGCGGGGCAGCCGCAAGGGGATGGCGGGGAAGGGAGGGATGGCCGGCGGATGGAACATCCTCCCGGGCGAGCCATGCTCCCCGGACGAGCGCCGGAGCGCGGGCACGAAAAAAGGGCGGGGTCACCCCCGCCCTTTCGGTTTGTGTGGTTTGCGTACGGCCTAATGCTCGTCGTCGTCACCAAAGAGCCAGGGGCCCTTCTTGGGGAACAGCACGGTGTTCCAGTAGAGGACGTAGACGGGCAGGGTCACGAACATCATGACGTAGGCCCAGTTCTTGGTGTAGAGGAAGTAGTCGTAAAAGGTATGGAATTCCATGATTTTCCTCCTGTCCTAGTGAGCGTCCTTGAAGTCGGGGTGTTCGTACAGCACCGGCATGTGATAGACGATGAAGCGGTACACGGTCACGATCAGGGTCACCACGAAGATGGAGATGCACACTTCCCAGATGCTGGGGAAGTAGCGCTCGTCAGCGGGCAGGGCATAGTTGAAGGCGATCATGGACACGTTGAAACGGTTCAGGACGATACCCAGCACGGCGTTGGCGGAAGCGAAGCGGCAGAGCTTGATGTTGCGGTCGCGAGAGCCCTTGGCATACAGCAGGGCGGGCGTCAGCACGAAGAACAGCATTTCCACCAGCCACCACAGACCGTAACCGGTGCAGAGGTAAGGCAGGTTGGCCTGGACCAGCATGTCGATGAGCTTCAGCATGAAGTAGCCGAAGAGGATGAAGGCACCGGCCTTGGAGAAGCTGAAGACCACTTCGTCAGCTTCGCGCAGGTGGGTCTCGTCCATGTAGTGATGCACGCCCTTGTGAGCCCACATGCCTTCAAAGATGACCATGGAGCAACCGGCAGCCATGGAGCTGACGAAGAAGAACATGGGCATGAAGGGGGAGTACCACAGCGGATGCAGCTTGCCGGGGGCGATCAGGTAGAGGGCGCCCAGCGAGGACTGGTGCAGGGTGGACAGGCACACGCCGAAGATGGTCAGGATGATGGTGCAGCGCACCACGACCTTGCGCCACTTCTTGAGGAAGGGGAACTTGCAGGACAGCCATTCCATGGGAGCCACCGAGAATTCGATGAACAGCACGGTCAGGTAGGTAGCCACGCACAGACCCACTTCGAACAGAACGGAGGTGGTGCCGGGGAAGAAGAACATGTAGGGCAGACGCAGCGGGTGACCAAGGTCATACAGCAGGGCGAACACCACGAAGGCGTAGCCCAGGAAGGCGGTGGTCACAGCGGGGCGCACGGCCGAATGGAAGTGCTTCATGCCCATGACGTAGCAGGCCACGGTGGTGAAGTAACCACCGGCGGCCAGACACACGCCGCAGAGCAGGTCGAAGCCGATCCACATGCCCCAGGGCATGGTATCGGACAGGTTGGTGATGGAGCCGATACCCTGGGTGAAGCGGATGAAGGTCAGTACGAAGCCCACGACCAGGATGACCGCGGTGATCATGTTGCCGGGGCGACGCAGGGAAAACTCACCAAGGTTGAACAGTTTGTCCTTGGTGGGGATCACGATTTGGTGCTGGGACATTTACTTATCCTCCCCGTGCTTGCAGCCGCAGCAGCCGTCGCAGCCGTTTTGAGCTTCACGGGCCTTGAGGGCCTGGATCATGGCCTTGCGGGCCTCATCGGCGGCCACGGGACCCTGATTCTGCTCGATGCTGCGCACAGCGGCGTCCATGGCGGCCGTCACATCTTCCTTGGCGGTCTGGACGGTCTTTTCCTGGGCGGCCTTGCTCATGGCCTCACGACGCTTGGTCATGCCGTAGGCGCCACCGAAGAGGATGGGCCAGAAGGCGATGATCATGGGCACGGCACCCAGGGCGCCGTAGGTCAGTTCACCCATGGGACGGTTGCCCAGGTGGGTGTCCAGACCCAGTTCCTTGAAGGTATGGCCGGCATCGGCCGTACCGGCGGCCTTGACGGCCGACGGGGTCGGCTTGGGAGCCAGGACCATCCAGGCGGTACCGCCGGCGTCCCATTCACCATAGATGTAGTCCACGTATTTGCCGGGGTTCTCGGCGATACGCTTGCGGGCGATCTTGATGAGGTCGGAACGGCGGCCGAAGGTCAGGGCGTCCATGGGGCAGGCTTCCACACAGCCGGGCAGCTTGCCTTCCTTCAGGCGGGGTTCGCAGAAGGTGCACTTCTGGACCAACGGGTCCCAGGCCTCGTCGTATTCGAAGCCGGGCACATAGAAGGGGCAGGCGATCATGCAGTAACGGCAGCCCACGCACTGGGAACCGTCGTAGGTCACGCTGCCGTCAGGCTGCTTCTGGAAGCATTTGGCGAAACAGGCGGAGGCACAGGCCGGGTCGTTGCAGTGGAAGCACTGCAGCTTGCGGAACACGGGCTTGCCGCCCACTTCGTACTTGTTGACCACCGTCCAGGCATCGGCGGAGGTACGACGATGCTTGTCACAGACGGAAAGGTCGGTGAAGGGCTTTTCGGGCTTGGGCAGGTTGTTGACCTTGTTGCAAGCCTCTTCGCAGCTGCGGCAGCCGATGCAGCGGGTGGTATCGTGCAGGACGCCGTAGCTGTCTTCATAGTAAGGGAACATATGGGTGCCGCCGGCCTTGGCCACTTGTGCCGTGCCCAATGCGGAAGCGACGCCAGCGCTGCCCAGGATGGTCAGAAATTTTCTACGATCCATAATCGTACTCTCCAGCTAGTTGGCGTTCTCGGTCGCACGCGGCTTGTGGCAGGACGCGCAGGACGTATCGAGGGGACGGGCAACGTCCATGCCGTCATGGCAACCCATGCACTGCAGATGATACGCGGCCTTCAGCGTGGGACGCTCGGGCACGCGGGGATCGATCTTGGCGGAGTGGCAGCTGCCGCACTTGGGCGGAGTGGCCGACAGGGGGCTGCGATGGTGGCAGGTGGCGCACAGGATCTCGGGTTCGCTGTGGAACGCCTTGGCCAGATTGTCGCCTTCAATGCGCTTCATGAGCGAAGAGACGTGACGACGATGGTTGAAGAGGTTGGGCTCGAACTTGTCGGACAGGCTGCCGATCTCCACCTTGTAGGGGCAGGCTTCGGGGGCCAGGTAGTCCACGGGCTTGCGTTCGGCGATGGTGGCTTCGGCCAGGGCGACGCGGTCCTCGGCGGACAGCTTGCCGGCCACGCCCAGCTGGTACTGTTCGGGGGTCATCTTGGAGGTGACCACGTGGCAGACGCCGCACCACTGGTCGTCACGCTTGGGAGTGACGATCTCGTGGCAGCCGGCGCATTCGCGGCGTTCCTTGTACTGCTCTTCGTGGCAGCTCACACAGCTCTTGGGCGTGACGCCATCCTTGCGCGGGGCAATCTTGGTGGCGTGCATGGCGCGCTCAAGGTTGATGAAGTTGCCCTCGGCTTTGCCTTCCACGGTATGACAGGTGCTACAGGCCACCATGTCGCCCGTGTGATGACAGGCCGTGCAATCGTCGATCTTGTCGACGTGAGCCTGATGGTTGAATGTCACCGGCGTCATGCTGGCGCCCTTGGGATTGGGCTTTTCGCTGACCGGAAAGAGAACCGTGGCATTAGGCATTTCCGCGTCGGATTCTTCCAGACCCACCGCCACAGCGCGGTTGGCTTCGGGAAGCATCAGACAGGCCACGCCGGCCAAGGCAATCACCGCCGCCAAAAGCAGTGCTTTACCGTTCCTCATGTGCTCGTCCTTTTGAAACAGACTTTTCCCCATTCTCCCGCAGCGTGGAGCCGCGGGCGTCCTCCGGCTCTCATGAGCCAAACACACCAATAATGTGTGGCAAGTTATCGCAGGCACAAGGCCACGTCAAGGGGAGGTCGCGAGCAGAAAAGCTTACTTGTACGCTGGTATTGGGGCATCCGGGCTGGAGAAAAAGGGGACCGCGGCGGGAAAAATCCTTGCGGCTGGCCCTGTTTCGGGAACGGATCAGGCAAAGAAGGCGGGAGCGGGCGGGAGGGGAGAACGGGCGGGATGTCAAGAAATATTTTGAGAAATCTCTTGTGACACGCGTCAAAAAGGGGGCTCCAGAGGCCGGGCCCTGCTCTCTGCGGGGAAGGACCTCCGTACGGGCATGAAAAAAGCACCATACCGCGGCCGTGCCGGGCATGGTGCCGTGATCTGTCTGCCGGCTGGGGAGGGGAGAGCGGGCGTCCGCCCGCCCCGGTTCAGCAGGCCTGCCGGGCGGCCGCCAGCAGGCCGTCCAGATCCTGCGGGGCGAAGAAGCGGGCCTCGCTGCGGGCCCGGAACCAGGTGCGCTGGCGCTTGGCATAGGCGCGGGTGTTGTGCAGCCAGAGGCGGCGGCATTCCTCCAGGGAAAGCTCGCCGCGCAGATGGGCCAGCACTTCGGCGCAGCCGATGCCGGACCAGCCGGGGGCCGCGGCATCGTCACAGCGCCGCCGGGCGGCGCGGGCCTCGTCCAGGGCCCCCTGTTCCAGCATCAGGTCGATGCGGCGGGCCAGGCGGGGCGTCAGGGCATCCAGCTCCATGTCCAGCACCAGCAAGGGCCCGGCGCAGGGCGGTTCGGGCATGCCGTGCTCGTGCCACCAGCTGAAGGTATGGCCGGTGCCGGCCAGCACTTCCAGGGCACGCACGATGCGCTGGCGGTCATTGGGATGGATGCGGGCCGCGTAGGCGGGATCTTTGGCGGCCAGTTCGGCATGGAGGGCCGCCGGGCCCTCCTCGGCCAGCCGGGCCGTGAGGGCGGCGGTGATGGCCGGATCGATGGCCGGTATCTCGGCGATGCCGTGCAGCAGGCCCTGGAAGTACAGGCCGGTGCCGCCCACCAGCAGGGGCACATGGCCCCGGGCCAGCACGGCCTTTGCCTCGGCCACGGCCTGGTCGGCCCAGCGGCCGGCGCTGATCTTCTGTTCCGTGGGCAGAAAGCCGTACAGGTGATGCGGACAGCAGGCCTGTTCCTCGGGCGAGGGCTGGGCCGTGATGAGCGGAAAATCGCTGTAGACCTGGCGGGAGTCTGCGTTGATGACCTCGCCGCCCAGGGCTTCGGCCAGGGCCAGGGCCGCGGCGGTCTTGCCGCAGCCCGTGGGGCCGGCCAGACAGATGACGGGCAGGGGCGCGGCCATCTTATTTGTTGACGCGGAAGCCGCCGTAGGGGGCGGAGAGGCAGGGGGTGGCCTGACGCACTTCGCCGCGCTGGTACTTTTCCATCAGGCGCAGGCGCACGTTCTCGGGCACCAGGCCCACGATGTCGGCGCCGTGGCTGGCCGCGGCCTTGACGATGGTGGAGCTGATGAACAGCCACTGGTAGTCGGTCATCAGGAACACGGTCTGGATGTCGCGCTGCAGGCGGCGGTTCATGAGGGCCAGCTGGAATTCGTATTCGAAGTCCGAGACGGCGCGCAGACCGCGCAGGATGGCACAGGCCCCGCGCTTGGCCGCATACTCCACGGTCAGGCCGGTGAAGGGTTCCACCAGGATGCGGTCGTCGTCGCCCACGGCCTCGCGGGCCATGGCCACGCGCTCTTCCTGGGAGAAGAGGGGGAACTTGGGCGTATTGTCGGCCACGGCCACCACGATCTGGTCGAAGACGGCCAGGCCGCGGCGGATGAGGGCCAGATGCCCGTTGGTCAGGGGGTCGAAAGTGCCGGGATAGAGTGCCAGTTTCATGCGAGTGTCCATATCAGTATGCGGGTTTGACCAAAATGGCGTTCCACCAGCAGTTCCAGACTGTCGGGAGCGGCCACGACGGCGTCTTTTTCGATCTCGGCGCAGATGAGGGCGCCGGGCGCCAGCCAGTTACGTTTGAGCAGGCCCTGCAGGGTGGCGTTGAGCAGGTTCTTGCGGTAGGGCGGGTCCAGGAAGACCAGGTCGAAACAGCCCATGGGCGTATTGTTCAGGGTCTTGCGCACGTCGTCGCGGATCAGGCGCACGCAGTCCTCCACGCCCAGCTGGCGGATGTTGTCGGCCAGGCAGCGGGCGGCCACGGCGGAATTCTCCACCAGCACGGCCAGCTCGGCGCCGCGGCTCACGGCTTCGAAGGCCAGGCTGCCGCTGCCGGCGAAAAGGTCGAGCACGCGCGCCCCTTCCCAGACCACGCCCCGCGAGGTGAGCATGGAGAACAGGGATTCGCGCGTTTTGCCCATGGCCGGGCGGTAGCCTTCGCCCTCCACGGTCTTGATGCGTCTGCCGCCCAGTCTGCCGGAGATGATGCGCATGGTTTTTCCTGTATTTTCTGTGCCGTGGGTGAACGGCGGTTGGCTGTACAAAGGGTGCCCTCAGGGCAGGGACAAGACTTTTACCTGCGGGGCGGCCCTTCCGTCAATGGGCGGCCGGGGCATCCCGTAAAGCGCGGAAGGGCGCGGCCCCAAGGCCGCGCCCCGTAAGACGGTCACATGCGGGAAAGGAGACGGGTCAGGGCGTAATCCATCTTGGCCAGGGCGTCCTGCAGTTCGGTCTGCTGGACCCAGGGGCTCTGCTCCACGTCGGCCAGCTTGCCCTTGAACATGCCCCACTTGCGTTCCACTTCGCCGGTGAGGAAGTCCCAGTTGATGCGGGGATGGGCCAGGGCCTCGTGCTGGACGGTCTGGGCCACCTGATGGCCTTCGAGGATCATCTCTTCCATATAGCCGGGCACCAGCGGGGTCACACCGAACTTTTCCTTGATCAGGCCGGAAAGGGTGGTCTGGGCCTTTTCTTCACCGTGGACCAGGACCACGTTGGCCTTGTCGTGGACCAGGGGCTCCAGCCAGGAGAGCAGCTGGTCCTGCCCGGCGTGGGCGGAGAAGCCGTTGATGGTGTAGATGCGGGCGGCGATGTCCATATCTTCACCGAACAGGGTGATCTTGCTGGCTTTTTCCACGATCTTGCGGCCGGGGGTGCCCACGGCCTGATAGCCCACGAAGACGATGCTGGCCCCGGGCTTCCAGATGTTGTGCTTGAGGTGATGGCGCACGCGGCCCGCGTTGCACATGCCGCTGGCCGAGATGATGATGGCCGGTCCCTTGTAGTCGTTGATGCTCTGGGATTCCGCGGCAGACAGGGTGTAGCGCAGGTTGGGCAGCTCGAAGGGGTCGTCGCCCTGGTGCAGCATCTTCTGGGCGTCCTCGTCGAAAAGCTCGCGGTTGCGGCGGAAGACCTCGGTGGCGCGGATGGCCAGGGGGCTGTCCACGAAGACGGGCATGTCCGCGGGCAGTTTGCCCTTGCTCTGGAGGATGTGCAGACAGTAGAGGATCTCCTGCGTGCGCTCCACGGCAAAGGCGGGGATGATGACCTTTTCGCCCTTGCTGTAGCTGTAGGCGATGGCGTCGGCCAGTTCCTGGTCGCTGATGTCCTCGTCCTTGTGGTTGCGGTCGCCGTAGGTGGACTCCATGAAGATGTAATCGGCCTTGGGCGGGCTTTCGGGGTCGCGCACGATGAGGGCCTGGGGACGGCCGATGTCGCCCGAGAAGATGATGCTGGTGGTCTTGTCGTCCTCGGTCACTTCCAGGCGCAGGGAGCCGGAGCCGAGGATGTGGCCCGCATCATAGTAGGTGACCTTGATGCCCGGGGCGGGCTCGAAGTCCTCATGGTAGGCCACGGGGTGCAGGAGCTCGGCGGTCTTGAGGGCGTCCTCGGTGGTGTACAGGGCTGCGGGCGGGTTCTTGAGGCCGCGGCGGCTGTACTTTTTGGCTTCCCACTGGGCTTCCATCTCCTGGATGTGGGCGCTGTCCTGCAGCATGATGTCCAGCAGTTCGCTGGTGGCCTTGGTACAGTAGATGGGCTTGCTGAAACCTTCGCGCACCATGAGGGGCAGCAGACCGGAATGGTCGATATGCGCGTGGGTCACGAGGATGAAGTCGATATTGCCAGGGGCGTAGGGACGGGGATTGCGGTTGCGCTCCTCGATGGCCTTGTTGCCCTGGTGCATGCCGCAGTCGATACAGAAACGCTTGCCGCAGGCCTCTATCATATAACAGGAGCCGGTAACGGTCTGGGCAGCGCCGAGAAACTGGACTTTCATGGGATGCTCCGGGGTGATGTTCTGCTTGCCGGATGCAAGCGGGGGATTCTTCACTATGCGCTTCCTGCCCCGGAAGCGCAAGGCCCCATAAACCTTTGACGGGCTGTTCCGGGCGGTTTAAGATGAAGATTCATTCTTCTTTCCTGCGATCCTCGCAACAAGGAGGCTTTCATGGAGATCCGGCAGAACGTCATCGACGATCTCAACGCCATGACCACGGAGTCCTGGCGCACCATCCGCATCATGGCCGAAATGGTCCAGGCCCTGGATACGCTGAACAAGCTGGACACCGACTGCGTGTCCATCTTCGGTTCGGCCCGTTCCACTCCCGACACGCCCGAATACCGGGATGCCGAGCGTCTGGCCAGGATGCTGGTGGAAAAGGGCTTCGGCGTCATCACCGGCGGTGGGCCCGGCGTCATGGAAGCGGCCAACAAGGGGGCTGCCGAGGCGGGCGGCGTTTCTGTGGGCCTGCATATCGAGCTGCCCCACGAACAGGGCTGCAACCAGTATGTGAAGACGCGCTGCAATTTCCGCTACTTCTTCACCCGCAAGTTCATGTTCGTGAAGTATGCCATGGCCTATGTGGTCATGCCCGGCGGCATGGGGACCATCGACGAACTGTCCGAGGCCTTCGTGCTGGCCCAGACCGGACGCATCCGGCCCTTCCCCATCATCCTTTATGATTCCTCCTACTGGTCGGGCCTGCTGGAGTGGCTGCGCACGAGCATGGCCAACGGCGGTTTCATCAACAGGGAAGAGATCGACAAGCTCGTCACGGTGTGCGACACGCCCGAGCAGGTGGTGGAGCATCTGTGCAAGATCGTGATCCTGTAAGCAACGGGGCGCTGATACGCCCCTGCGGCGGGCCCGTGCCTTCCGCGCCGCCGGGCTGGAGCTGGGAGTCCCTCATGCGTCTGGCCCTGGACGAGGCGCGGCAGGCCGCCCGCGAGGACGAAGTGCCTGTGGGCGCGGTGCTGGTGGCGGCGGATGGCCGTCTGCTGGCCCGCGCCCACAACCGGCCCGTGGCCCTGCACGATCCCACGGCCCATGCCGAGATCCTGGCCCTGCGGGCCGCCGGGGCCGCCAGCGGCAATTACCGTCTGGGCGGCGGGGTGCTGGTGGTGACCCTGGAACCCTGCGCCATGTGCGCCGCGGCCCTGGTCCATGCCCGGCTCGCCGGGGTGGTCTACGGGGCGGCCGACAGGCTGGCCGGTGCCGTGACTTCCTGCACCGAGACGCTGGACCAGCCTTTCTTCAATCACCGGGTCTGGCATATGGGCGGCGTGCTGGCCCGGGAAAGCGTGGACCTGTTGCAGGACTTCTTTGCCGGACGGCGGGACTGACCCCGCTTTTTTTGCGGGTACGCCCGCGTACGGGACGACGATGCTGGAGATCATCGCTTTTTGTTGCGGCGCCCTGGTCATGGTGCTGGAGATGGTGGGCGCGCGCGTGCTGGCCCCGCATGTGGGCACCTCGGCCGTGGTCTGGACCAGCCTCATCGGCGTGGTGCTGGCCTGTCTTGCCGTGGGGGCCTGGCTGGGAGGCCGCCTGGCCGACAGGCACCTTTCCCGGCGGGGGCTGGCCTTCATCCTGACGGGAGCTTCCCTGGGCAGCGCCCTGGCCGCCGGGACGCACCGCCTGGTGGGGGAGGCGCTGAGCGTCGCCATCACGGACATCCATCTGGCCGCCGTTGCCTGTGCTCTGGGCATCTTGGCCCTGCCCGCCCTGTGCTGCGGCATGATCAGCCCCTACATCATCCGGCTGCGCATCCGGGACGTGGCCACGTCCGGCGCCACGGTGGGGCGGCTGTACGCCCTGTCCACGGCGGGCAGCATCGTGGGCACCTTCCTGGGGGGCTTCGTCCTCATCTCCTTCTTTGCCAGCGGCACCATCCTCTGGGGCGTGGCCCTGGGCCTGCTGCTGCTCTCGCTGCCGGCCGAGCCCTCCCGTCCCTGGGGGCGGCTGGGCCTTGTGCTGTTGCTGCTCCTGCTGGCCGTCTGGGACCGGCAGTTCCGCCGGACGGAAGGCCCCCTGATGGTGGAGAGCCCCTACAACTGCATGCTGATCCACGAGAGCCGCGACAGGGGCAGGCCGGTGCGCATCCTCTCCACGGATCCCGACTACAGCCAGTCGGGCATGTATCTGGACGATCCTGACGAGCTCTATTTCGACTACACCCGCTTTTATGCCCTGGCCGTGCTGGCCCGTCCGCAGGCCCGGGACATCCTCATGCTGGGCGGGGGCGGCGGCTCCGTGCCCAAGTGGCTGCTGTCCGGCAAGAGCGGGCTGGACGCCGCAGACCTGCGTCTGACCGTGGTGGAGCTGGATCCCGGCATGAGCGCCGTGGCCCGGCGCTGGTTCTTCCTGCCCGGGGACGACCCGCGTCTGCGTCTGATCCATGCCGATGCCCGGACTTTCCTCAACCGGCAGCGGGAACAGTATGACATCCTGCTGGTGGACGTGTTCAACTCCTGCTATTCCATCCCCTTCCATCTGGGCACGCAGGAGGCCTTTGCCGCCATGCGCCGTGCCCTGCGCCCCGGCGGCGTGCTGGCCATGAACGTCATCGCTGCTGTGGAAGGCGAAGATGGCCGCCTGCTGCGGGCCATCCATGCCGGGCTGCAACGGCATTTCGCCCGGGTGGAGGTCTTTTGCGTCACCGATCCCGGGCATCCCGGCCAGTTGCAGAACCTGATGGTGCTGGCGTTCAGCGACGCCGCCACGGCCGCGGCCCTGCGTGACGGCCCGGGGCATTCGCCGGAGATGGCGGCCATGCTGGCCTGCCGTTATCGTCCTTCCCTGCCGGTTACGGAGCCCCTGCGTGACGACTTCGCCCCGGTGGAACGTTTTGCCCTGTCGCTGCTGCGGCGTCCCTGAGCCGGAAGGCTCGTCCTTCTCCTGTGATTTTCTTGATGTGGTGCAGGCCCGTTGCGGCAGGTCGTGCCCTTTGCCATCTTCTGCGGCGAGAGGGCGGCACGGCCATCCGTTTTGGGGAAAACGGCAGGGGGCAGGGGCCCATACTGCGCGGAGCCGGGAAAGCCGCATGCGCCTGTGCGGGCCGCAGCCATGCCCGCCCAAGGGGGGCAGGCTTGCCGTTTGGCCCCGAAATGCGTAGATTGTGCGCCATGAGAGGGATGGCACGGCCCTGGCGGCCCGTGCAGACTCTTTACTTCAACCGTGCACGTCCCGGGTGCGCGTTCGCAAGGAAGGCAGTTTTGAGCGAATCCATCGATGATCTCACAGTGGAATATGAGGAGAACGGACAGATCATCCTCAAGGAACTGGACAAGATCGTCCTGAGCAAGGGCGCCTGGACCACTATCCTCTTCCGCTATCAGGAGTGGAAGCCGCAGACCTCGTCCTACGGCCCCGACAAGTATGTGATCCGCCGCTACAAGAAGATGGGCGGCGAATACCGGCAGCAGAGCAAGTTCACCATTTCCAGCGCCGATCAGGCCCGCAAGATCGTGGACGCCCTGCAGACCTGGATCGGGGAGGCCGAGCAGGAAAAGTAGCCGGGACAGTCTGTGCCTTCCCAGAGGTGCTGTTTGAGGAAAAAAGGGCGCTGCATGTGCAGCGCCCTTTTCGTGTCCATAAGGGATGAAAAAAGGACCGTCGGAAAAGGGCGGTCCTTGATGGGACGGGATGCGGGGGAGCAGTCCCGCCCTCGCGGGGGCAGAAAGGAAACCCGGCAGCATGCTGCCGGTCATAAAAGCATGGAAGAAGTATAGCCCGTTGGCCGGGCAAGGCAATGCCCCGGGCCCGGAGTGTACAGTTTGATACACAGTTCCGGCAGGCAAGGCGGTATACGGGCATCGCGTCCATCCCGGGAAGGAGCGGGGCCGTGCCTTGCCATGTGCCTGCGTTTGGGAGGGCCGGTGCCGGTCGCGCTTCTTTCCGGGCATTTTGTCCTCTTTTGCGTCCCGGCCCTATCCGCCTTGTCGGGACCGTCGGCTGCGGCTATACAGAGGGGGTATCAGGCTGAGGTGCCGCCGCAGGGCCCCGGTACGGGCACGGCAGGCGGCGGTGACGTTGGGCAATCTTCAACTTCTGGAAAATCCTGTGGAAAAATGTTCCTTGCGCGAACTGCTGGCCAAAGCCTCTCCCTTGCGTTCGGGGGACGTGCTGGCCGGCATCGCGGCCGAGAATGAGGAGGAGCGCATCCGGGCCCAGATGGCCCTGGCCGATGTGCCCCTGAAGCGTTTCCTGTCGGAGTGCGTGGTGCCGTACGAGACGGACGAGGTCACCCGGCTCATCATGGACAGCCACGATGCGCAGGCCTTTGCGCCGGTCAGCTCCTTCACGGTGGGCCAGCTGCGCGACTGGCTGCTGACCCCTGCCGCGGACACGGCGACCCTGACGGCCCTGGCGCCGGGCCTGACCCCGGAGATGGTGGCCGCGGCCAGCAAGCTCATGCGCATCCAGGATCTGGTGCTGGTGGCCTCCAAGTGCAGCGTGGTGACGCGCTTTCGCGATACCATCGGCCTGCCGGGGCGTTTTTCCTCGCGCCTGCAGCCCAACCATCCCACCGATGATGCGCGCGGTGTGCTGGCCTCCGTCATCGACGGCCTGCAATACGGCTCCGGGGACGCGGTCATCGGCATCAACCCGGCTTCGGACAGCCTGCCCGCCATCGGGCGCCTGCTCCGCCTGCTGGACGATGTCATCGCCCGTTACGACATCCCCACCCAAAGCTGCGTGCTGACCCACGTCACCAACACCCTGGAGATGATCCGGCGCGGCGTGCCCGTGGACCTCTGCTTCCAGTCCATCGCCGGTACGGAAAAGGCCAATGCCAGTTTCGGCATCTCCCTGTCCCTGCTGGACGAGGCCTGGGACGCCACCCTCTCCCTGAAGCGCGGCACGGTGGGGGACAACGTCATGTATTTCGAGACCGGGCAGGGCAGCGCGCTTTCCGCCGGGGCCCACTTCGGCGTGGACCAGCAGACCCTGGAATGCCGCGCCTATGCCGTGGCCCGGCGTTACCGTCCCCTGCTGGTCAATACGGTGGTGGGCTTCATCGGGCCGGAATATCTGTTCAACGGCAAGCAGATCATCCGTGCCGGTCTGGAGGACCATTGCTGCGGCAAGCTGCTGGGCCTGCCCATGGGCGAGGACGTCTGCTACACCAACCACGCCGAGGCCGACCAGGACGACATGGACATGCTCCTGACCCTGCTGGGCGTGGCGGGCTGCAATTTCGTCATGGGCATCCCCGGTGCCGATGACATCATGCTGGGCTACCAGTCCACCTCCTTCCACGATGTGGCCTGGCTGCGGCGGGTGCTGGGCAAGCGGCCCGCACCGGAATTCGAAGCATGGCTGGAGCGCATGGGCATCCTGTCCGCCGCGGGCGAGCTGCTGCCGCCCGGTGAGCGCCGGGGCATGGCCGCTCTGGGCCGGGAACTGGAGGAGGGCGGCCATGGCAACTAGGCAGGATGTGCTCGCGGGCGCCGCGCCCGCCATCGTGACGCCGGACCCTTGGGAAGAACTGCGCCGCTTCACCGATGCGCGCATCGGTCTGGGCCATTGCGGGGTGAGCCTGCCCGTGAAGCGCTGGCTGGAATTCCGTCTGGCCCATGCCCGCGCCCGGGATGCCGTCATGACGCCGCTGGATGAAGAGCAGGTGCGCGCCGGTCTGGGCGCCCACGGTCTGGAATGCCTCTCCCTGAGCAGCGCGGTGGCGGACAGGAACGAATATCTGACCCGGCCGGACAAGGGGCGTCGTCTTTCCGTGGCTTCGCGGCAGGTGCTGGACGCCTGGATGGACGCGCATCCCGGCAGCGCGCCGGATGTGAGCGTGGTCATCTGCGACGGTCTGTCAGCACGGGCCGTGCACGAGAACGCCGTGCCCTTCGCGTCACGTTTTCTGGAAGAAGCGGCCGCTGCCGGGCTCAGTGCCGCGCCAGTGGCTCTGGTGAAGTTCGGCCGCGTGGCTGTGGGCGACGATGTGGCGGCCCTGCTCAATGCGCGGCTGGTGGTCGTGCTGGTGGGCGAACGCCCCGGCCTCAGCTCGCCCGATTCGCTGGGCGTCTACATGACCCACGCGCCCATGCCCGGTCTGACCGATGAGGCCCGTAACTGTATTTCCAACGTGCGCGCCGCGGGCCTGCCCGTGGAGGAGGCCGTGCGCAAGCTCTGCTATCTGGTGGAGAATGCCCTTGTCCGGCGCCTGTCCGGTGTGGATCTCAAGGACGACGTGCCGCCCGGCTATCTGCCGTTCGCGGAGACGCGGGCATTGGGATAGGGAAGACGGAGAGGCCCGGCAGGACGCCGGGATACCTTTGAAAAATGAAAAGGCAGGTTTCCGCGAAGGGAACCTGCCTTTCAAATATTGGTGGGCCCACCAGGACTCGAACCTGGGACCTGCCGGTTATGAGCCGGAAGAGGCTATTGTTTACCTGTGTTGTCTGGTGTAGCTCTACATTGCTAGAGTTGAGATTCCGAAGGGTTACTATTGTCCTCAGATGCATAGGATTGCGCGTCAGAGGCACAAAATGGTCACCAAGCATTCCATTCGGGCACCAAATGGTCACCAGATGGCAGAAAGAAAGAGCACACGCTATCCCGGCGTATACACCTACGAATCGAGCCTGAGACGCCATAACGGACGTCCGGATATCGCCTTCTGTATAGATTATCGCGACAGCGAAGGGAAGCGCCAAAGAAAGACCATTGGCTGGGCCAGTAGCGGGATGACAGCCGCTAAAGCCCATCAGATTCGCATCCGGATCATCAGTGGAAAGGAGCAGGCCCCCTGGCAGCAGGAGAGCGTCCAACGCGACCCCACATTCGGATCGGCCTGGGAACGCTACTACCATGACTGGATGCTGGCCCAGCACAAGAACGCACGCAGCGATCTGGCCCTCATTCGTGGCCATCTGCGAATATTCACCACGCTCAGGCTCTCTGAAATCACTCCGTATCGGATTGATCTCCTGATGGCAGATATGCACGCCCAGGGGCTTGCCGCACAGAGCATCTCGCTGGCTGTAGGACTGATCCGCCGTGTGATGCGACGCATGAGGATATGGGGACTGTACGATGGCCCAGACCCCTTCGTCAGCATCAAGATGCCCAGGCCAAACAATCGTCGTATGCGCTATCTCGAGCCGGAGGAAGCCCGTATGTTGCTGCAGGAGCTGCAGCGCCGCAGCGAGCAGACATGGATGATGGCGTTGATCTCTTTGCATTGTGGACTCCGGTTTGGCGAAATAGCCGCTCTGACATATGGGGATGTAAATTTCGCGGACGGAACTCTCTACATCCGGGAAAGCAAAAACGGCCGTGCCAGACACGCCGTTATGACGGATGAAGTCAGGATGGCCTTGCATAACCTGCCTCTGCGCCCCTCTACAGAACTGCTTTTCCCTTCTCGCTCCGGGGGACGCAAAAAATCCCCTTCGGACTGTTTTGCCCGTGCTGTCGATGCATGTGGCCTGAATGATACAGGACGCCAGATTGCCTTGCCCGACGGTACAACCACGCCGGAACGCAAGCGGGACGCCCGGGAGAGGGTCGTTTTCCACACCCTCCGTCATACCTACGCATCGTGGTTGGCTATGGCAGGGGAGCGGGAGCTTGCCTTGGCCGATCTCCTGGGCCATAGCACGACAGCCATGACACGGCGTTACAGTCATCTCATGGAAGCTGCCCGGCGCGGAACAGCCCAAAAAATAGGCCAGATCTTTCACTCCGACAGCGATGCCACGGGGCAGGACACATGAGCCGACAGATAGGCATCCAGATCCTTGCGCAGGTATCCGACTCTACGCCCAACCTTGATAAAGCGTGGGCCACGTTCCCGGCATCGCCACGAGCGGAGGGTCGCCGGGCTCACCCCGATATAGGCGGCGGCTTCTTCCTCTGTCAGCCTGGACTTGCAACCAGGCTGGCCTTTTTCCAAAGCCAGGCGAACACCGTCATAGACCGCCTGGGCCAGCAAACGTTGCAATCGTCCCTCAGTCACCAGGATAAGGTCCGTATCAGCCATAGGCGCTCCTTAGCAAACAGCGGGGCATGAGCAATGCCCTCTGGATTCCGCCGCCGACCGCTCATCGATGGCAAGAGCGGCGGCACATTCGGGGCAGTAGTGCGTGTCATCGCCCGGCACTTTCCACCCCAGACGGTACAGGTCACGTCTGCGTGGCCAGTGCCGGTGGCCACGCAGATGCTTGCCGCACCCATTACATTGAATGATGGTGATACGGCTCATGGGGGAATGCTCCTAGAAGCCCTCCGGGGGAAAATCTTCCCAGCCACCGGAGGGAGGCTGATTCTGCGACTGGTATGCCTCGCGTCTTTCGGGGAGCTCATGGCCGATGAAGAACTGCCTGCGCATGATGGCGGCATAGCGGGGATGCCCCTGGCAGATCACACGCCGGACGTTGTTGCGATACCAGGTGCGTCCAGAGCGATCCCGCTGATAGTGGTCCTCATAAATCCCCAGCTCTGCAGCGAACAGCAGGCCATCAAAATCTTTCCACGATTGGATTTGCCGTCTCTTCTCGGCTCCGGGAGACGTATCGGAAGGTGTGACGCGCCGGGCGGACTCCAGGATGGCCCGCAGCAGGCGTCCACCGATCCGGCAGGCTTTTTGCCAGTTCGGATCCTGGCTCACATCATTGGTCTGGCTGGAAGTGGGCAACGTGATGTTCTCCCACCAGGTCACCCCCTCATACGGCCCGCACTGGACCTCCATCTGGCAAGCCAGGAACAGCAGGCCTGAATTGCCCCCGACACCGATGTAGGGCGTGTCCGGACAATCAGGTGTCTTGGCTTCCACCAACGTGATCTTCACCAAAGCCATGCTGCCGCCGGGAACAGGCCCGGGCAGGCGCTGTTTTTCTTCCTGACCGAGATTGATCGTCATATTTCTTCTCCTTTAATGCGTAGTAGCAGTGGCCGGCGCGGTATCTTCCTTTTGCGTCTTGACGGCCTGGGCCAGCAGCGCTGCGATGCCATTGGCCCCGTAGTTCAGGATGTCCTCGGCCGGTACCTCGCCGGCCACTGAGGACAGGATGCGTGTCATTCCACCAGGATACCGACAAATCATGACGGACAGGAAAGCAGAACAGTCTCTGCCCAGCAGTGAGTCCAAATCGTTGGCGATCCCCTTCTTGATGCATGCTTTTTTTTCCGAATCGAGCAGTTCCGACATACCGATCTCCTATCGTGAAATATCCAGATAGATTTCCGTCCCGAGCTCATCACAGCCAGGGAATTCGGCCATCATAGCTGTGACCAGGGTATCCGTTGTCTGGCAGACGTAGCGCCAGGCTGCCGTGCGGGCATAGAGCGGACAGGTGGCTCTAGCCCCGTCCATCAGGGCCAGAGCCGTGGTCAGCAGAGCGCCTGCCTGGAAGGCTCGCCGTTCTGCTGACAGGCTATCCGCCTTCCTGAGATAGGGACGAAGACGCCCCTCCATCTTCTGCAGGGCATACTCGACCTCGCGCCGCCGCACTATGGAATGGCTGGCAAACCTTGTGGCCACGACAGCCAACCATTTACAGATCTTGAGGTATTGCTCCGGAGCGGCATGTTCCCAGACAGGCTTCCAGGTGCGCAGGACGTGGAACAACACCGAGATGGCCACCTTGCACTTCTGGGCCTGGCGAAGCTCCGGCAAGTCCGGGATCATATCCGCTACGGCCCGCAATTTGGCCCGCTCTTCAGGGGAAAGCCTGGCCATCACTGCACCTGGGCCAGCAGGCTTTCCAGCCTGGCCACTTTAGCCCTCGCCTGGCTGGTGACATCCTCTGCCACGCCCTGGCAGGCGCAGACCTGTTCCGCCACCACCAGCACATCGGCCAGTTCCTCCATGACCTCCTGCCATGCGCCGCAGCGACCGCGCCTGAAATGGGAGATGGCCACACCGAGCTCACCGGCCTCTTCCTGCAGGAGGAGCAGACGATCTTCGAGCCCGAAGACATCGAGGGACCGCGCAGCCAGATCCGGGGGGACGAATTGCTGTCTCATGGAGCCTCCTAATGGGCATTGCCGCTATCCCCCAGATAGGGGAACGTGCGCAGACGTTCGAGGATATCCTGCAGAGCCTCTTGCCCGGCCTCCTGCACGGTACCGTCACTCATGCATCCGGACATGTAGGTGATCTTCTGATGCTTGCCGTCATCGCGCAGCGTGACGATCAGACCAAAAACGCCGCAGGTCCTGTCATCGGCAAATTGGCTGTCCAGGAATTTCACGACACCTGTGCGGATCTCGGCTTTTCTGCCGTCAGAAAAATATCGGTGCGACATCACCACTCCTTTTTCCTCTGCTCCCAGAGGGCGTTGATCTTATGCAGGTGGATGAGATGGGCAGACAGGGTAGGCGGCAGATGCTCGATCTCCGCCTCCAGCTGTTTCATCCTGCGGATATAGCGCCTGTGCCGATACAGGAAAAAAATCTGCCTGGCTGCCCAAAGCAAAAATACCGCTCCGATGATAATCATGACGTCTATCATACGGCGGGGACCTCTTCCTTTCTCCCATTTCTGGAGGTCATCATCAGACGCAGCCAGGCAATCAAATCCTGATGGGTGCAGCGGATGCGCCGCGCCTCACCGCCGAGGCGGACAAGGTAGGTGTTGACAGCCCGAGGGGCTCTGGCATAGGGTCGTTCCATCATCGCGTAACTCCTTTGGGAGTTGGGGCCTTCGATCCGCTGCATCGGATCGGAGGCCTTTATTTTTGGCCCCCTGTTCCGCCGCGTCCTCCACGACGCGCAGTAAGGCCAGGATAGCTGTTTGGGCCTCATAGCCGCAGCGCACTATCTCGCGCCGCTCATCTTCATCTATGGTGCCATCTTCAAGGGCTCCGGCGACCCGCTGCATCAGGTCGCCGAATTTCTTGACGGATGCCATGCACTGTCTCTGGACCGTATGCCCGGGATGCATCACATCGGGCATCGGAACAAAAAATCCTCCCATCGCCTCCGCCAGCAGGTGCAGCGGCGCATGGCTGTCTGTGATCTCCATCAGCGGCAGCAGCAAGTCCGCATCCAATTTGTGATTACTGCGCCGCCCCAGCTGCGCCATGAACGTCCCGTATTCCATCCCCAGGATGTGGGCCACCGCCTTTGGAGGGACGCCGTTGCGTGCTTCCTTGACCACCTGCCGCACCAGGCCGGTCACACTTGGATACCTAGTCATGATGCTACATTTTCCGCGAGAATGGCGTGACTCGCTCCTTCACCCCTGTTAGGCAGATCACAGGGGAAAATGCCCTTCCTTACCTTTTTCTCCGTGACGGGAGGCAAAAGGGCTTCCGGAACTCCCAGGGCCAGCAAGGCGGCATGACGTTCTTTGGGGATGGATTCCCGGTTCAGCAGATGGAACACCCCGGAGACAGACATGCCCAGGCGCTCGGCAAAATCGCTGTAGGTCAGATCCCATTCGAACATCCAGCGCCGGAGCATGTTTTTTCTGGACATTGCCATTGAAAAATCCTCCTGCTAAAAACAAATGAAAAAGTAGTTTGGAAAACGCTTACAAAAGCGTTCTAGGAAATGGCTATCGAATTTTAAGATGATAGTCAAGCCAGTCTCTCGTTTTTACAAGTGAGAAATTGATGAAACTCTACGAGCGCGTCAAAAAATGCGCCGCCCTCATGCATCTTTCAGAAACAGCCTTCGCCCGGGCCCTCGGTCTGCCGCAAAGCACCTTGGCTGGCTATTTCAGCGTAAAAAGGCAACACAATCTTTGGCCACTGCTGCCTGCCATCCTGAAGGAATTTCCGCGCATCTCGCGCCAATGGCTCTATTTTGAGGAGGGGCCGGCCGTCATCGGTTTAGGAACCCCTGCGGATCAGCCCGTGCCGCCAGCCAGGATCGTTGAGGCTGCAGAACAGATGGTCAGGGATTGTGACGGCAGTTGGGCAACGCTTCTGGAACACATCACGGGCATGGCCAGGCAGGAGCTGGCCGCCAGCCGGGAGGCGCCGGCAAACGAAGATCTCGTCCAGCGTTTGCTGGACCTGCAGGAGGAAAACCGGCGTTTGCAGCGGGAGCTGCACCAGGCCAAGGACAAGATCATCGCCCTGCTGGAACAGCAGGCCGCCGCGCAAGCGGAAAAAGAAGCCCCGGCTGCCTCCATGCCGGGGACTGCCCGTGGTTCCAGGCCGAATATGATCTGATGGTGATGCAGTAGGAGAAATCAAATGTCATTTAATGAAATTGATAATCAGCCAGACATGGATATCGTAAATTCTTTTCTAGAAAGAGTTGAATTGCTAAATTCAAAGCCAGGTGAATGGTTTATAGGGATAGCATATGATGTTATAAAAGATGTTTATATGACACATGGAATAAATTTAAACAGTGATTCTGTATTTATTGCACGTGCTGCGGATGAAAAATCTGCAAAAAATACTGCACAATTTATTATTTCACAGTATCATACAAATGGGAACATTGGATGTGATATGAATTGTATTTATGTTTATGGATATATCATTACGCTAGAGACTTCAGAACTTTATTAACAAATTATAAAAAGTAGAATACAATGGAAAGTTCAATAGATATTCAACGATTAGCGATAAATATTATTGCTTATCTTATTGTTCCACTAGGTTCAGCCTTTATAGGTACTTGGTGGGGAAGTAGGAAACTTATGTCATATAAAGAAGAAGAAAAGAAAAGAATCAGGGGGATTGCGATTAAGGCACTGAATATATTAAAAAAATATGCAAAAAATAAAAATACTTTTAAAATGGCAGAGAATGATTTTAATACATCTCTCTCTATTGCTGAGAAACGCGCTATCCTCGTAGCACTATATAAGCTCGGTATCCCTATCGAAATTCCCTTAGGAAATGAATTTCGTATAGCAACAATTTCTTTCTTAGCTGAGCAAATTGATCCAGCCAATATTGACGATATTATCAGTCAAATTGATAAAGGGTATGGAGACACGTTATTTTTTCTAGATGCTGAAAGTTATTTTAATGATAATCTTAGGATAAAAACATTACGATTTCTCGCCAAAAAGTATGTCAATGAATTTATCATACCGTCAGAGCTTGATAGAGATAAATTTGAAATTAATTTCCCATATAAGTTATCTGAAAAATTCTCGTATTTAGAAATAAATGCAATTCTCGTTTTTAAAAAATTAACACTATCTGATGAATTTTATAATAAAAATAATAAAGTGAATATGGAAAAAGTCCAACAGTTAATTTCAGATATAGATAGAGGGTTGTGTGATATGTATTTGAATACAGATATAAATGTGTATAACAATATTTGCAATCAAAATAGGATTGCTGAAATAAATATCAGCAAAATAAATAATTAAATACATACTTAGCGAATCAGAAAAAAATACGAGCCCCCTTCCTGTACATCAGGGAGGGGGCTCTTGCATCACATCTTCCAGCGGGGCGTTTCCAGGGCCACGTCCGGGGCCTGCTGCCGCACCTGCTCCAGCAGGGCCGTGAGCTTGCGGTAGTGGTCTTCCAGCAGGGCCCAGACCAGCTTGCTCTGGCTGGGGTTGCCCGCTTTTTCCAGCAAGGCCGCGTAGGCCATGAGCGGCTGCATCAGGTCCGCGACCAGATCAGCAAGGGGACGGTCTTCGGGCTGGGTATTCATGGCGGCCTCCTATTGCGTCAGGCTCAGGCCCAGATACCAGGTCTTGCCGCCGCGTTTGACCTTGGCGAACCGTGCGGGCATGACCCGGCCGAACACATGGATGGCAGGCACGCTGTCCGCGAAACGGGCGCACCACCAGAGGGCGAAGGCTTCATACAGGCGGCTGGCGTTGACGCGCCCGCCCGCGTCCCGGCGGCATTCCTCATCGGCAAAGCGCAGGATGCGGGCGGCACATTCCCGGCCGGGCTCGGCCTCTCCCACGGGCCGGGCCGTGACCATGCGGCACAGGCGGGCGAACCAGCGCACCGCCGCCGCGGAGCCGCCGTTGTCCAGGCGGGCCGTCTGCAGGGCATCCTGCCACAGGCGCTGCCGCATGGCCGGGCGCAGGGCGTACATCTCGGGGATGGCGGGCAGGTCCGGGGCCTCCTCTCCGGCTTCCGGCAGGGCATAGCGCCCCGTGCGCCGCAGGCTGGGCAGGACTTCACCGGCCAGCCATTTCTGGAAAGGCAAGGCCCTGGGCTTGTCGCTGCGGGCCACGAAAAAATAGAGGCCCTGCTCGGACAAGGTGAGCATTGTCTGTGTCCCGGAAGGGGTGGAAACAGATTCCACCCCTCTCCATTCTTCCGGGATATGCTGGATGTTTTTTAGACCGTTCCATTGGTAGCCCAAGGCCAGGGCCACATCCTTGGCCACGAACCAGGGCTCGCCGTGTTCATCCAGGCGGCAGCGCACCAGCTGTTCCTCAAAGGCAAAGGGCGTCAGGCGTTCAGGCATGGCGCACCCCGCGTTCGTCCTGGGCAGGCAGCAAATGGCAAAGGGCGCGCAACTGCTCCAGCTGGCTCTCGATGCGGGCCGCGCTTTCCAGCAGCAGCCCGGACACGGCATCGATGTAGGGCGTGCGCCCATCTTCCACGCATTCGGCCAGCAGGCGCAAACGATCAGGCAAGGGGGAGAGATTGCTCTCGATGTCCAGCAGGGGGGACAGCGGCAGGTCAGACATAGGGCACCTCGACAGTTTGGGATTGGTTACAGGATGCAAAAAAAGGCGAAACAACGCTCCCCGGCCGTCGAGAGGCCGCCAGTCCTCACGGATACTGGACGTTGTTCCGCCGATATGTACTCCACACCCATGAGGTGCGCAGAGGGCAGAAATGCAAAAACGCCGCGATTCACGTCAGCGGGGGGACGCTGACACAGGCTCCGGCAGGGCCTCTCGACTTTGGGGACTTCAGGTTGCTAAAAAGCCGGGGGCGTGTCAAGAAAAAGGAAAAAAAGGAGCACAGCACATGAAGGGCGAACACTTTCATGAATGCAGCCAGCGCATCGAAGATCGCGGCATCTCTGAGCTGATCGGCATCGCGCGCGGCCTCGTGGCCGACGGTGTCGTCAATGAACTGGAAGCGGATTTCCTCATCCGCTGGCTCAAGGAGAACGAGCACCTCACCTGCTGGCCGTTCGACGTGCTCAACAAGCGCGTCCGTGCCATGCTGGCGGACGGCGTGATCGATGCGGAAGAGCGACAGGACCTGCTTGAACTTCTGCGGGATCTGATCGGCGGGAAACCCGCAGCCGGAAAGGCCGTCAACTTTGCCAGTGCCCTGCCCCTGACGCAGCCTGCTCCCGACATCGTTTTTGCGGACAAGACCTTTTGCTTTACCGGAACCTTCGCCTTTGGCCAGCGCAAGGACTGCCAGGCAGCCGTGGCCCGCCTGGGCGGCACACCGCAGGACAAAGTCACCACCCGCCTGGATTACCTGGTCATCGGTTCGCTGGGCAATGAGGATTGGATGCATTCCACCTTCGGCCGCAAGATCCAGCAGGCCCTGGACTTCAACGCCAAGGGACGTGGCATCGCCATCGTTTCCGAGGACGCCTGGGCCCAGGCCCTGTGCGCGGCGGATATCAAATAAAGCCATGCCCCTCATGCCGCATAACTAGCTAGGGAAAGGCAATATGCTACGAAGAAAAAAGTATGCCACGAGATGGATGTCCAATCTGTCAAGAAAACTGAAAACAAAAAGTTCTTTTGAGAGAGTGACATTAAGCTTAGGCCTTATGATAGCTCTGGCTACATTTGCAGTTACCATAGCTGCTCTTATTGCTGGTGTAGTTCTATATTACTCCAATGTTTCCAATATGAAGAAAGAGGCTGAAATCATACTAAATAAAATGAAGGAATATGAAAAGAAAATAACCGAGCACTTTGATGGTATAGATGAGAATATAAAACCGATTATCCTGAAAACCTTATCGGATAGCGTAACAACAATAGCAGATAATAAGTATGAGGAGCAAATCAATGCTATTGCCAAAAATAAGATAAGCAATAATATAAGACGTGCAGATGCGATTTTAGAACTAGACAAAAGAAATTATGAATCTTCCTTATTTTTATGGAAAAAAATATTAGAATATGAGCCTCGTGCTACTGATGCGATATATTATTGCAGTTTGTTGCATCTGCTAATCACTGAAGAAGAAAAAAATATAGATCGCCTGCTCGAGAGTAAAAAATACCTCAAAAATATCTCACAAGAATCCATTCAATCTGTATTCTCTTTTCTAAACCTACTTCAGAGTAGAATAGATATTAAATCACTCAACTATGATGAGAAAAGCAAACTCTATGAATATATTGAATGGGTGTATGCAAAAATAGAAAATACTCAACAGAGTTTTGAATTATATCTGCAATGGGGAAACCTTCTCAATAGAATCTATACCCAACCGCTGATGCATGATCCTAATCTGATTACTCGTTCCCTAGAGAAATTTTCCGACGGTGAAAAATTTCTTGAAACAGATATGACCATTACACAAAAAAGTAAAATAGATTTTTATATATCTTATTCTAATGCAATCAAATCCAAGATTTTCATTGGGAGCGAGAATGCAGCTGAAGATTGGGCAAAAGCGCGTAATATGCTACAATCCATAAAAGATAGTAGCCCGGTAGCAAAATTTTACTATGCTCTCCTTTTGTGGGATGAAAACATTTTTTATAACAGGATTTCAGCAATTGATTTCAAGGAATGCCTTACTATTTTGGAAGAATTAAAAGAAACGACCATGAGATCTGATGCGATGGACGCATTAGGTAGGCTATACTATAATTTATATAAAGACTCCGATGATATAAATTTTCTTGTCAAGTCCAGTGAATACATGAGGGCAACTATATCATTACCAAATCCAGATATTAATAAGTGCATATCACTCTTGGATACATTATATATTCTTGCATCAAAATCTGATGACAGAAAAAAATATATAGCCCAGGCAAAGCATTTTTTTCATGAATTATATCTAATTGGGTATATGCTCCCTGAAATATTTGAGTATAACATCAAGTTCCTGATACTTGATGGTGCCCATGAAAAGGATATTTTGGCAGCTTTTTCTAACTATAAGGGAGCGATACCCCAAAGTATGCTTACCGAAAAGGACATCAAAGTGCTTATCGATAAGGCGTATAACATAGCACATTAAAAATTGGCGAGCGAGGTCATATCCCCATCAATAGTCGGCCAGGTTGCCTGATTGATACAGCCGGGGCATGAATATGCCCCGGCTGGCTAAATCTGATATGCCCCCAAGCCGTGCTTCACCCGTTCGCGCTCCTCGGCGCGCTTGGCGTTGTTGAAGCGATCAAGCGTACCGACCAGATAGCCGGTGATGCGCCGCACGCGCTCGAACGGAACGCCCTCGCCGCGTTCCCGGGCCGATGCTTCGTGTGGTTCCATCATGTGCTCCTAGAACGACAAAACGTCCGCCAGCGAGGCCGGGAAGGCTGGCGGATAGAGGGCATCCCGGATACCCCAGAGCATGGCAGCGGCCGCCTCCCGGGGGGCGAGAGCGCCCGTCCCTGTCCCCATGCCGGGGATGGCCACGCTTTCCAGACCGGCATCCAGTGCGCAACGCACCGCAGCGCGTGTGGCCAGATAGGCCGGGAGGGGCGTATCCAGCAGGGTAGGCACGCGCATGGTGGGCGCGCTGATGCACCAACGGATGTGCGGATGCCCGGTCTCCACCAGCAAAGCCTGCCCCACCAGCAGCTCGCCGCCCGCCTGCTCCCGGATCATTCCCTGGAGCCGCTGCTGGAGCTGAGGGCCGAAAAAGCTCGTATAAAGGGCGTCAAGGCCGCCATCCATGAAGCCGAAACTATTGGCCGGGCTGACGACAGCAGTCACGCCAAGGGAGAGGATATCCCCCTCCACCACCCGCACCGTGGCAGACAGCCTGGAGCCGATGCGATCTCGCCATGCCGTGGCCAGATGGGATTGCGTCGCGCAGAGGATGATCTCCATGCCGCCTCCTTACGCCTTCACCCAGTTGGGGATCTCCGGCCACGGGGTATCTTCTGCGCCGCCATCCCAGGGCGCGCCCTCCTGCGAAGGAAGATCGCGCAGGGCCTGGCGGTAAACCTGCAAGATGGTGCGCTGGTCATCGGAGAGGGGATAGTCCGGCATCAGCAGGTAATCCGTGGCGGCAAGACGCTGGTCACGCTCGGAGCGCAGGCGCTCGAAGCGGCTTCCCTCACTGTTGAACTCAGCCAGACGGGCCGCCTCGGCCTCGGCGGCAGCCTGCTCCAGACGGGCCTTTTCTTCCTCCCACATCTTCACATACGGCGCGACCCGATCCGCGTAGATGTCGGCGGTCAGAAGTTCATTACGGGGAGGCTCATGGCCGTAGCCCAGCCATTCGATGTGCCCTTGCTTCCCATCCCATTGCAGGGCGTGCATGCGCCCCGGAGCGTTGAAATCAAAGGTCAGGGCCAGACCGTCCACGATTACGAGCCTGTCCGCAGGAACAACGGTTACTCTGGGCATGTCTTTTCTCCTTATTTTTTGCCATATTACGGCGGGTTAAAAAATCTTTCCGGCACTGTGGGCGCGACAACCCTCACCGTGGAGCAGCTGGCTGGGCATACGCATACTTTTGGCGTCTCTGGATCTGGAACAGGAACTTCCAACTCCTGGGTTCCTGCGTCAGCGACATCGGGCGCTGGTTCCTATCCCGAAACCTCACAAACTGGCGGCAGCCAGTCGCACACGCACAGCCTGTCCGGGGTCAGCTCCGAGGCCGCAGACAGCCTTCCGCCGTACTACGCCGGACATTATGTGATCCGCGTCTGAGCCCCGGTAGACGTGGGGTTGAGGGTGACGGCCGGGTGTTTCCGGCACTGTCGGGGAAACCACGCTATCGGTAACGCAGATGCCGGGCCATAATCACGCAATTTACTTCCTCAATAGCACGGGAGGAGGCGGTGGTTGGGGGGTAGGTGAGGTAAACAACAAACACGGTCAAACTCCAACGACTGTAACCGGCGGCTCTCAGCCCCATACGCACAGCCTGTCCGGTGTCAGCTCCAAGTCCGCCGACAGCCTGCCGCCGTACTACGCTGGGCATTATGTGATCCGCGTCTGAGCCCCGGTAGACGCGGGGTTGAGGGTGACGGCCGGGTGTTTCCGGCACTGTTGGGGCAACGACGTTGAGTATTGAGCAGCTGGCTACTCATAA
>OGJY01000204.1_pt1 | contig 83896 bp, 70 predicted proteins | sample 1572231 | NCBI WGS metagenome assembly OGJY01 (sample SAMEA2582121, study PRJEB24529) | metagenome | biome: Human gut stool | place: China | collected 2011
TCAGGAAACAAGCTAAATAGACCGCAATTAAGCTATGTAAAAGAAATTTTACATGAGAGCCAGCGGTCTGGCAGAGATAGCCAAAGTACTTCAGACTACGCCGAATTATCTGCTGGGTTTTGCAGATAATAATGATGGATTTGCGGACGAAGCGCTTGGTTTGTTGCGAGATGTGAAGGATCAGTCTGTAAGAGAGATTCTTTTGAAGCAGATCATGGCACTGATTTGGAAAATGTATTGCTTTTGTACGTACATTGACTTATAATATGGGTAAAAGAAAGGGGCGTGATGATATGGCAGCTAAATCAGCAAATCTTTATGCAAGAATAGAGCCGGATGTTAAAGAACAGGCTGAGGAAATTCTGGCTACTTTGGGGATCCCGGCATCTAATGCTATCAATATGTTTTATAAGCAGATCATTCTAAATAGGGGGCTTCCGTTTGAGGTAAAGATTCCAACTGCGAGACCTGTTGATATTTCGAGAATGAACGCAGAGACTTTGGACATGGAACTTGAGAAAGGATATGCGGATATGCAGGCAGGGCGTACCAAATCTGCAGCTCAGGTTTTTGCGGATATCCGAAGGGATTATAATGTATGAAATATGATGTTACCTTTACGGAGCAGGCTGAGAACGATCTTCGCGGTATCTTTGAGTATATAGCATTTGAGCTTCTTTCGCCTGAGAATGCAGCCGGACAGCTTGACCGGATCGAAGAAAAAATCCTTTCCTTGGGAGAGTATCCGGAGAAGTTCCGGCAATATGAAAGAGAGCCCTGGAAGAGTCGAAATACACGAGTTGTGCCTGTTGATAATTATGTTATTTTCTATATCCCCGATAAGACAAAGAAATTGGTTACAGTGATTCGGGTTATGCATTCCGGAAGAGATGTAGATAAGCAGCTTGATGAATTTACAAAGTTATAATCATAAATCCTATGAGGCGTATGAGACATTTGGTTTCATACGTCTTTTCTTTTTTACTTTTTTGAGTTGACTACCGGTCAACAGAAGTTGACCGTTGTTAAAACAGATGCTTTCAAGTGAAGTGCTTGACGGCGATGAAGCATATGAGTTTACATGGGTTGGAAAAAAGGCTTCTATCGTTGAGGCAAATAAGCCAATCCGTAAAACATTGCGTCCATGCCCGGAAGAAAGTGCAAATTGGGACGAAACGGAGAACCTATACGGGACAACTGCAGGAATGGAGGCAGTGGATAAGGCAAAGGGGAAGGAGGAAGTAATATAAATTTCATAATTTTTTTGTTGCAAAGCGGACATTTCCATAATAGAATAAAGATAGAAAAGAATGCAAATTACATTGAGTAATAGGCAGAAGAACAGCCATACTAATAAAGGAGGTGTTTATATGGCAACTTCTAGTATCACGAAGAATTTTATCATTTCCGGTCAGAAGCAGGTAGAGATGTTTGTCGATGCGATAGAGAATTCTGCCAATAATCGCCCGGTGCGCACTCCAGTATCTGCGAGACAGATAAAAGGAGAAGCAGAGTTGAGAAAATTCATGGAAAAGAGGAAGAAAGCGGATGTCGGTCAGAGATAATTATACGATGATTAACATTCGTGAGTATTTAGCTTTAGGAACTGATGAAGAGGTCGGAGAGCCTGCGCTTGTCAGATTGCTCTCCGATTTTTCATGTCCAAAGAACCCAGATGTTGAATATTTTTTGAAGAAAAATGCAATAGAGTTTACCAAAAAGAATCAGTCCGTTACATATTTGGTTTTTTCCAATGATGAGGGAGAACTGATAGGCTATTTTAGTATAGCATTGAAGCCGTTGACCGTGAGAGGTGAAACAGTAAGCAACACAGTAAAAAGAAAATTATTGCGAATAAGTGAGCTGGATGAAAAATCACAGACGTATACAATGTCAGCGTATTTAATCGCACAGCTTGGCAAAAACTTTGCTGATGGTCGAAACAATAGAATTACCGGAGCAGAGCTGCTGGAACTGGCATGGTCGGTTATCGAAGAAATGCAGTATATGGGTGGAGAAATGGTGGTATTCCTTGAGGCAAATAATGACGATAAACTGTTGAAATACTATAATGATAACAGATTTTCACAGTTTGATACCAGACAAACCACTTCAAAAGACCAGGAAACACATGAGCTGGTGCAGTTACTAAGACTGCTTTAATTAAATATTTTATAATAGCGTAAGGTGCATGGAAATAAAAATCCATGTGCCTTTTTTGTTTTGGAAATACCGTCTTGCAAATACAGGGCGGTATTTTCTGCATAGAAGGGGAGAAAGCAATCCGTATTCTTGCACCCGCACCCTATAAAATCAAAGAGGAGATAAATAATGACTCTCCTAAAACAGCCGTAAAAAGATTAATTAAAGAATATGGGTTAAGTGAGTGATGACAGACTGTTTGAGTGGTAAAATTTTAGGAAGTTAAGAATCAAATATTTCAAAAGAGTATTGACAACGGAAAAATTTGCATTATGATAGTGGTGTGAGGTATAACTACTATGAATAGTTTTGAATTTTTGGAAAAACTCGGTTTTTCATCTAACGAGGCAAAAGTATACGGCACATTGATAAAACACAAAGTGCTAAACGGCTACGAAATCGCCAAATTGTCCGGCGTTGCGCGTTCGTTGGTTTATGAGGTTATCAATCGTTTGGTTGCAAAGGGTGCGGTCATCCGTATAGACGGAGAACCTAATTTTTACAAGCCTATCGAGTATCAAGACCTTATCCGCAGCATTAAGGAAGAAAACGAAAAGAATATTGCCTGCGCAGAACGCGAACTTCAACAACTCGCAACGGAAAATGCCGACGTCGATTACGTAATGAATATAGTGGGCGAAGAAAAATACGTTGCCAAGGCAAAGGAACTTATCGACAGCGCGCAAGCGGAAATTTCGCTGTCCATTTGGCGGGAGTCGTTCGAAGTGCTGCGTAGTAATATCGAAAACGCAATATCCCGCGGAGTAAAGGTGCATATTTTTACCTTCGAAAGTATTTCGGTCGCCGGCGCAACGGTGTATTCGTACAATATCAACGACGTTTCAACTCTGTTTCCCTACCGCAGAACAACAATCATAATCGACGGCGGAGAGTGCTTAGTCGGCGAAGAGGGCGCTCGCAACATTTACGTGCATACGCGCAATCATTCGGTTGTTTCTCTTGCCACCGACGAAATTGTTTTGAATGTTTTTTGGAATAAACTTATCGAAAAAGAAAACCTGTTGTCCAAGGGTTGCTCCGGTGCGGATTTTTTGCAAGCCATACACAATTTGGCGGAGCGCTACGGCATTACCGACGAGATGACCAAGAATTTTCTTGTTTACAATTTTCAAAAGGAGAAAACTCAAAATGGAAAAAAATGTTGAACGATTACAGGCGCGCGAAGCCAAAGAACTTATCCGCCGCGAAAAGCAGTTGGGCGCAAGAAGCAACAAGTTTTATCTGATTTACTTGTTTATGATTTTGTCGCTCATCTACATAACGGACGAAATGGCGTCTACTATATCCATTCAGTTTCAGGCGAATATAGTTACGGAATTCTTCGTAAAAAATATGGGTATGGAATACGGCGCGGGATTATCGCTCTTTTCCGCCATAGGTTTTATTTCCTATCCGGTAACATTGCTTATTATTTTCTACCGTCCCCTTGCGGACAAATTCGGGCGTAAGCCGTTTTTGGTTATTAACACGTTATGTATGGGGTTAGGGCTGTTCATTGTGTATTTATCTAAGAATATCTACGTTTACATGATAGGCGGCACGTTGATGGGTTTTATGGTGTCGCACGATATGCAATGTGTGTACATACTGGAATGCTCCGACGAAAAGTCCCGCGCCCGTAACTACGCAATCGTAAAAGCGGTGGCGATAATGGGTACGTTGCTTGTTCCGTTGCTTAGGGCTACGCTTATGCAAAATGTAAGCGAGCGTTGGCACGTTGTATATTTAGTTCCGGCAATTATCGGTTTTGTAATGGCGTTATTCGCGTTGCTTTTTGCAAAGGAAACAAACGCGTTTTTAACAAAAAGAATAGAGTACTTAAAAACTCCCATCGAAGAACGCGAACAACGCAGTAAGGAAGATCGCGAGCAAAACGCTCAAGGCGGAATTCTGACCGCTGTAAAATTCGCATTCAAACACAGGCAATTACGCTTTTTGATCATCGCCTGCTGTTGTTTCTATCTTGCTTCGTTAGGTACGGCAACGTACAGTACGGTTATGGCAAAGTCTGCTTTGATGACGGAAGAAGAAATAACTCTTGCTCTATTCTTGTATCCCGTAGGCAACGCGCTGTTTACGTTGATATCGGGTTTTGTGTCGGACAAATTCGGGCGCAAAATAACTATAATTGCGATGTCTTGTTCGGCGTTGGCGTGCTATTTGCTGTTTATTCTAAGCGGTATGTTCAAGTGGACTCCGTATTTGACAGGCTTTGCAATCGGCGGATTTATGGGCAGTTACTGGGGCGCGGGCGATACTATCGGCGGAATAATGTTCTCCGAGTCTTCTCCTACAAACTTGCGTTCGTCCGTAACTGTAATCAACACGTTGCTTAACGGAGTTATGGGCGGACTTGCAACGGTTATCACTATGATACTGCTTCCTATCATCCCCGAAAAGATGTTCGGCTATATGTACTTGGGTTTGACTGTGCCGGGGCTTGTGGGCGCAATCGTAATAATGTGGCTGTTTGTCGGCGAAACTCGCGGACTGGATCTTAAAACGGTAACGGGTACGGAATGGGATAAGCCTAAAAAAATTAAATAAGAAACACAGGACGGTGAATAAAAATGGATAACAAATATTTTGAACTCGGCGCAAACGAACAGCCGTTGGATATTATCAAGGAAACGTGCGGTTTTGCAGGCGTATTCAAACAAATAGGAGTGATAGGGGATTCTTTGGCGTCGGGTGAGTTCGAAAGCCACGACGAAAACGGCAGCATAGTTTATACCGATATGTACGAGTATTCGTGGCCCGCTGTTTTGGAGCGCATTACGGGGACGAAGTACAACAATTATTCTCGCGGCGGAATGACCGCGCGCGAGTATATGCAAAGTTGGGCGGATGCAAAAGGATTTTGGCAATGGAATCAAGCGTATATCATTGCGCTGGGCAATAACGATTCGTTTGTCTTCGGACATCCGTTGGGAAGCGTCAAGGACGTTAACGCAGAATGTCCGCAGGATAACGCCGATACATTCTTCGGCAATATGGGCAAAATCATTTGCAAACTTAAAACGATCGAGCCAAATGCGCGTATTTTTGTCGTTACTCCGCAACTTCGCGGTGAAGCCTGCGATAAAGATATTCGTTATATCGCAAGCGAACTTGCCAAATTGTGCGATATGTTTGACTTTACGTACTTGCTGGATATGACTGCGCATGCGCCCGTATACGATGCCGAAATGCGTAAGTCGTTCGGGCTGGGCTTCCATCCGAACCCGATGGGGTACTATGCTTACGCACTGATGGTGGCTAATTATATCGATTACATTATACGTAGTAACCCTCGGGAATTTGCAACGATACCGTTTGTCGGTACATCGCTCAAAAACAAAGATTACAAATAGTATGTATTTGCTGAAATGCACAATTAACTAAATTTGCAGATGTTTTCATTGCAAGTTTACAACAATTAATACTAAATATATAATCGTTTTGGGGACGAAGGCATTTGTGCATTCGTCCTTTCTGTTATGATTGACAAAGAAAATGCGAAGGGAATTATAGCAGTTGCGCAGAGGTTGCAAAAGTCTAATACCATGGAATACTGCAATGCAGCTACTTCCTCCACCGTTTTTCTGTTTTCACATTCACGAATATACAAATTTGCTAATTTGTTGGCTTCTGAAGAACTTACTCCTGCAGGAATTGCAGAGATTCCTATTAGTAGAAAGTCTGAAAGAAAAGTCCTCGTCAATACCACTACAACTATTAGCCAAAAATGAGAAAATATTGATTTTGGCTAATAGAAACAGTATAATAAGTACATACTGTTTGTGAAAGGATGATGCAGATGAAGCTGATAGAGCGTAGACAGTATTTAGATAAGTTAATCAATGTACTTGGGACTCCGGATATCAAGGTCATTACCGGTGTAAGACGAAGCGGAAAGTCAAAGCTGCTAGAAGCATTTAGAGCATATATTGAATCGGAGAACCCGGATTGTAATATTATTCAGATAAATTTTAACCTGCCGGATTTTGATGATTTACTGACTTATCGCGCATTATACGATTATGTAAACGCACATTATGTTGCAGGTAAAGAGAATTTTGTCTTTATTGACGAAGTGCAAATGTGCAAAGATTTTGAGAAAGCAGTCAATGGACTTCATGCCAGCGAGAAGTATGATATCTATATTACCGGTTCTAATGCTTTTTTATTAAGTTCGGATTTGGCTACGTTATTTACAGGGCGTACTTTTGAAATAAAAGTATATCCGTTTTCCTTTAGTGAGTATATGGAGTACTTTGGCTTGAAAGACCGCTACGACGCTTTGGATAAGTATGTGCTAGAGGGTGGAATGTCTGGTTCCTATCTTTATAAAAATCAGGAAGCAAAGTATGATTATATAGCTGATGTGTTTGATACACTGATAGTGCGTGATATACGCAAAAAATACAAGATAAGAAATACGCAGCTGATGGACAGAATTGTGGATTTTCTTATGGATAATGTGTCGAATCTTTCGTCTGCGCGTAACATTACCAATACTCTGGGAAGCATGCAGGAGAAGATACACCATACGACAGTTGGTAATTATATGCAATATCTGTGCAATGCATTCGCGTTCTATAAGGTTAGGAGATATGATATTAAGGGGAAAAAGTATTTATCGAGCAATGACAAATACTATTTGAGTGACCATACTTTCCGTTATGCAAAGCTTGGAACAAAGAATATGGATTACGGGCGGATACTAGAGAATATCGTGGCTGTTGAGCTTCTGCGTAGAGGATATGAGGTTTATGTGGGCATATTATATAAGAAGGAAATAGATTTTGTCGCGGTGAAGCGGAGTGAGAAAATCTATATGCAGGTATCTGATAATATCAGTGAAGAGAAGACCTTTGAAAGAGAGGTAGCTCCACTTTTGCAGATTAAAGATGCATACCCTAAGTATGTGATAGCCAGAACCAGGCATGATGAATACCAGTATGAGGGAATCAAGGTTATTGATATTGCAGATTGGTTGTTGGATAAATAAATCTATTAGCCAAAAATGAAAAAAAGAAGAAATTGGCTAATAGAATAAAGCGAACCAAATAGAGGATAATGAATAAGGCATTGGTCATAATCGGCTGATGCCTTTTTTGTGCACCATTTTAAGCAGATATAAAGTGGTTTATAAGAAAATATAGGCGCAGTTATAGGTGCCGAAGATTTAGGTTCTACGATTAAGTATACTGTTCTTGTAAATGGAAAAGTATTAACTTTCTTTGAGGACCAACTTTCTGTTGTCAGTGCACAGAATAATGACTTGTTTTATTCTGCTAAAGACGTTAATTCCTTGCTTACTGCAAGATTGATACTCAATCCGAGTATCACTTCGTTATATTCTCTAAATTTCGCGAAAATTGATTTTATACCATATCAATTTCGTCCTGCCTTAAAGATTATTAAATCCGATAGTCCGTGAATTTTAATCGCTGATGGGGTTGGCGTTGGTAAAACTATTGAAGCCGGACTTGTGCTCAAAGAACTTGAAGCCAGATTTGACATTAAGTCTGTTATGGTTATTTGTACTCGTCCTCTTATTACTGAAAAGAAATGGCAAAATGAGTTGAGACGTTTCGGTTAAAAATTCGCACATATAGATGGCAAACAACTTAGCTATTGCATTGATGAAACAATAAACGATGACGGTGAATGGCCGAGTGACTATCAAAAATGTATAGTTTCGTACTCTTTGTTTGACGAATCTGTCGTTTGTGGAACATGTGATGGCGGATTGACTAAACTTAACAAAAATTCATTGATCGACATGACGCCTTTCCCGAAATTCGATTTGGTAATTATTGATGAGGCGCATCATATCAAAAATCCCAATACATACGCATATCAAGCGGCGCATATGTTTTGCGATAATGCAGAAAGTATTGTTTTACTTACCGCAACGCCTGGTGTTGGTGAGAACAACAAGGTTGGACGTGCAGAGATTTCTAAGTACTTAGGATTCCTTGGAACAGAGATTGATGACGAGAAGAATAACGTAAGAGGCGAGGATAGAGTGATTTCTAAGGATGGCTGCAAGGTTGTTATGCTTTGTGTACCAACAAATGAAGAACTCGCTATCGCAAGACAGACGCTTGAGTTAGTGAAATAATTAATAAGATAGAAAAGAGAATTGTTTTAGATATTTTGTATGGTTATTATTGACATAATTGAGTAAATATTGTACACTTGAACAAGAATGCAGTTCATAAATGCGAACATGATTAGATTATAATGATTGGAGAGTGAAAAGTATGAATAGGACAGTAGAGCGTGCATTTTCTATTCTTCAACTGATTGCAAGCAGAAAGGATGGAATCACATTGCAAGAGATTGCAAATGAAATGGATATTGCCAAGAGCAGTGCATTTGTTATTGTGCAAACATTGTTGGAATTAAATTATATTTCAACAGTGAAAAATAATGAGAAGAAATATTGCCTTGGTATTGAAATTTTTTCTTTAGGAATGAAATATCTTGCTGGGACAAACTTTGTAGAACAATGTTCTCTTGTTTTGCCAAAACTTGCGGAAAAATATAATAAGACAGCCTTTGTGGGGGTTCTGCAAGGAACAGATGTAGTATATGTGTACAAGTACGTTGCTCCAAATGCAAAACTAGCTACATGTGAATTGGGAGCGCGCAAGCAGGCTTATGCTACGTCGTTGGGCAAGGCTGCTATTGCTTTTTTGCCGGACAGCGAAAGAATGGATATAATAAATAGTATTGTTTTTGAAAAACATACAGAGAGAACCATTGCTTCAAAAGAGGAATTCATGGAAGAAATGAGAAAGACTAGAGAGCGTGGGTATTCTATAGAAAAGGGAGAGCTTGAGAAAATTACAAGCTGTTGTGGCGCACCTATATTTGATTATAGCGGTAGAGTAGTGGCGGCTGTTTCGCTCTCGGATTTTTATAGGGAAGACGAGGATACCAATGCAGTAGCAGAAGAATTGAAAGCTGCAGCAATTCATGTTTCAAGGTTGATGGGATACTCCGGTGATTTTATGCATTAGACAATGTTCACAAAAAACTATCGGTAAAATTGATAAATATATAAAAAATGCTAAAGGGGATTGACAGAAGAAAAGAAAAGAGGTATAAAATATATAAACACAGTTTATATATAAATGAGAATTGATGTAATTCTACACATAGTAAAGTGTTCTAGCCTTTCTGGAAAAGGGTGTTTTCTGGAAAGGCAAAAAAATACACACAAAAAAGAACTGAGTTCATATATATAAACAATTAAGGGCTATTTGATTTGAAGGGAATTGTATCGGATGTTATGAGAGAGGGGGTATAGATACTAGAATGTAATACATGATGTTGGAATAGTCGCAATTGGGTCGTATTAATGCGAAAAGAAACAATTACGATTTAAGGTAATAATTTAATCTAAAGGAGAAGTATATGAAAGAAACAGATATTGAAATGCGTAATCCCCATACAAGGGAAATATTGAAGGTGCTGAAAAAAGAATGGCGGTTATATGTATTGCTGCTTCCTATGGTTCTCTGGTTTGCTATGTGGTCATTCAAGCCCATGGGCGGTTTGATGATTGCTTTTGAACGTTTTGAGGCTGGATTAGGAGTTTGGGGAAGTGATTTTAAAGGAATTAACAACTTTCTAAATATAATAAGTGGAGTTAACAAGGAAATGTTTTGGCAAGCATTTAGAAACACTTTTGTTATAAGTGCTTACAGTCTTGTTTTTGGTTTTCCTATTCCAATTATATTAGCATTATTATTCTCAGAAATTGAAAATGATTTTGTTAGAAAGCTTACACAGACAGCTACATATTTGCCACATTTCCTTTCTGAAGTTACAATCACTGGTATTACTTTAATGCTTTTATATAGCGGTGCTAATTCAAGTGGTGTTATTGCAGGGTTGTTCCAAAGCCTTGGATTGATAGAACCGGGAACAGCTATGATGCAAGTGTCTAATTATTTTAGACCGGTTTATATCATTGTAGGAATTTGGAAAGAAAGCGGATACAACTCAATTGTATATTTTGCAGCTATCATGGGTATATCACCAGCTTTATATGAAGCATTGAAAGTTGATGGTGGTAATAAATTTCAAGAAATAAGATATGTAACTTTTCCGGGAATGGCTCCAACACTTATCATAATGATTATTATGAGAATTGGTCACATGTTATCTATTGGTTATGAAAGAGTATTGTTACTTTACAATGCAAATACATATGTAACTGCGGATGTATTATCAACTTTTGAACAGAGAATAGGTATTCTGTCAAGTAATTATGGAGTCGGCGCTACGGTCAGCCTCTTCAATTCACTTATTGCATTTGCTCTTGTAATTGGTGCTAACACAATAAGTAGAAATATATCGGATACATCTTTGTGGTAAAGGAGATAGGGCATGGAACGATTAAATAAGAGTGAGAAGATATTTAAGATTTTTTCGTATATAGTAGTAATTTTATTTGCTCTACTTGCACTTTATCCGGTTGTATACGCATTCAGTGTTTCGATAAGTGGCAAGGTGGCATATGAGAGTGGACAGATTGTCTTACTTCCAAAGGATGTTACATTACAAGCGTATTATATGATACTTCATAATAAGGGATTTTGGATATCATATACAAATACTTTGTTTTACACGGTTCTGGGAACTGCTTGGAGTATGTTCGTTTCTTTGACAGGTGCATATGTCTTGCAAAGTTCAAAACTACTTTTTAAAAGACAATGGAATTTCTTGTTGGTATTTACAATGTGGTTTAATGCAGGAATGATTCCTCATTATTTGAATTACATGGATATGCATGTAAACAATCGTTGGGGTATGGTTTTTGCATTTGGCGTACAGGCATATAACATTATTCTTTTAAGAAACTACTTTAGTAGTATTCCGAAAGAAATTGTAGAAGCTGCCATTATGGATGGGGCAAATGAATTCCAGGTTTTTGGAAAGATTTTTATTCCAATGTCAAAAGCAAGTATTGCAACAGTCACATTGTTTTATGCAATAAGCAGATGGAATGGTTATTATTGGTCTAGAATGCTCTTGACTGATCCATATGAACAGCCTTTACAGGTATACCTTCGTCAGTTAATTGAAAACTATCAAAAGTTGTATGATGAGTCTCCTGTAAATCTGAAATATTCTGCAGATAGTCTTGCTTATGCCATTATTATTTGCTCAATAATACCTGTGTTAGTGATTTATCCGTACATCCAGAAGTATTTTACTAAGGGAGTAAATATGGGTGGCGTTAAAGGATAGATATATAATTAATGATTTCCCCAAGGGGAGAAAGAGAGGATTACACATGAAAAGAAAAAAATTATGTGTTGCGCTTGTAGCAGCGATGACTACAATGTGCCTGGCCGGATGTAGTGGTTCAATAGTTGAAAAGGCAAACGAATCGGCAAAACAAGATGAAGTAGTTAATGAAAGTACAGAGGCGTTACCTCCAAGTGAGAGTGAAGTAGAAGTGCAGGAAAGTCTTGATTTAACAGACTTAACAGAAAATGTACCACTTAAATTCAATCTTGCGTATGGTAATAAGTCAAGAACTATGACATATGGTCAGGAATCGCCATTAACAATGCCGGATGGAACGGTAGTAACATCTGGTATGCTTAAGCCGATGTGGAGCTATGTAGAAACACAGATGAATAGTAAGTTCACAGATGTGACTGTGCAGGATCAGAAGGCAACAGAAATGATTCAGACTCAGTTAACGACAAACTTTTCCGGAGCAAATATTTTTGGTGGTAACTCAATTGCAAATGACCTTATGTACTATGGAACAGAGGGTAAATTTGTAGACTTAACAGAAATGATGGAGCAGGGATATATGCCTAATTTCAAGGCATATCTTGATAAAAATCCAGATGTAAGAAGTGCAATCACTGCGTATGACGGAAATATATATCATGTACCATACATTGCAGAGATTGGTTCATTTGCAAGAACATTTAATATTAGAGAATCCTGGGTAACAACGTTGTTAGATGAAGCAAATATTTATGATGCTAATAGCCTTGATTTATACTATGAAGGTTTCTATGTGGGAGACAACAAGAGAACAGGTAAAAATGGTGGAACTGTAACTCCTAAGGAAGGTATTTCGATTACAAAGAAAACTGATGAAAGTATTATTGAAATCCAGAATAATTTAGGAGAAAAGAATGGTGAAACACTCACCATGGCTCTTATCGAGTATATTAACAATAACTATGATTATGAGAATCCATCTGAATTATATCTTGGAGAAAAGGCTGCATACGATATTGATGAGCTTGTAGCCTTGATGCGTTGTATTAAGGCAAATCCGACATTGCTTACAGGAGGAAAAGCGGATGTTGTGTGGCCGATGTTTGTGAGACAGTCTTCTTACAGAGAAGATTTAATGAGATTAGGAACATACTTCGGTGGTGTTCGTGCCCATGGTTCAGATTCATACGAAGCAAGATGGGTAATTGATGAAGCTGGTGATATTCAGTATACATATGCTACAGAAGGTATGTATAACTTATTACATTATCTTTCCCAGATGGAAGCAGAAGGTTTAATTTATTCCGATACTTATGATACAACAAACAAAACAAACTTCCGTAGTACATTATGGGGAACTGATGACGGAGAAGCTCCTTCATATGGATTTATGACATTTGACTGGATTGCATCTTCAACATCTGATTCTTTAAATAAAGATACAGTAAGTATCTTACCGCCGGTTGCTTGTGTAAATGGTGTATGGCAGTATTACATCGACAATACTCGTGTTATTAAGCCGGATGGATGGGCTATTTCGGTAGCTGGCTCAACAGAAGACGAAGTACATAGAGCATGTGCAGTTATGGATTACTTCTTTACAGAAGAAGGACATCAGGTTCAGAACTATGGTGTTCCTATGATGGTTGAAGAAAATGAGTTCTTCGTAGGTCCTGATGGAATCGAATATCCTAAATTTAATAGCTGGGTAGTTGAATCAGCAGGTGAGTTTGCTAAGGGAGATTTATCTACTTTCCTTAGAGACTGGATCGGAAGTATTATGCCTATCGGATACGAGAAATCTATCGGTTTTGAGTACCAGTATACTTCAGAAAGAGGATACGATGCTTGGACATTGCTCCAGAATTCTACTACAAATATGCCTTCATATTCAGGTGAGGGTCTTGAAGGAGAAAATCCAAATTATTATAAATTGATTCCACCAGTATTTTCTTTAACAGCAAAGCAGTCTGAAACGATTGCTGAGAATACATTCTTTGATGATAGTATTACAGAAATGATGTTTAATATTGTTAGATATGGTACAAAGGGCGGAGCGCCTACGGGAGCAGTGGTTCCGGAAAGCTATGATGAGTATCTCGCTGAGTTTAACGCAAAGGGACTTCCTGTTTATGTGGAAACATATCAGAATGCATACAGAGTTATGTTGATTAATAATCAGTAAAAGTATATTAGGGGTAGAGAGTTTCTCTACCCCAGTATATAAAAAGGAGCATTATATGCAGAAATTAATAAAAACTCAAAAAGTAACTGCTATGATTTATATAGTTATGGCAATTATTATCTTTTTATATTCGTTGTGCTTTATGACAGAGTATAGTGATTTGTTCGGATTAATGCTTAAAACGAATAGTCATATTACAAACTTCTATAAAAATATACTTCAAAAGTTTAATTGGCAGATTTTTAGATTATCACTTGGTGGTATTGCAGGGATTGTACTTATTTATGTATTAGAGATTATGACTAAAGTAGTGGATAAGTTTGCCTTGATTGTTATTGAAGCTTTATTGCTGTTTAATATAGGCGGATGTGGTTATTCGATTATGAACTTGAATGCTATTCAAGCGTATTATAAAACACTTGATTTTCAATATATTGAGTTGGAAGGTGTAAGTGACTATGTGTTAAAGTTTACCGCATTTAATATTGGTAATGTAGTTTATGTTGGACAAATAATTGTAAGTCTTGCATTTGGAATTGTCATAGCGGCATGTCATATTAAATTTGTTAAGTGCAGGAGGGAAAACAATGGAAAATAAAGCTGAACGATTAGAAGAAAAACAAAAAAAAGTTCATGTTTCTTTGTTTCGAAAAGAAAAAGTATCTTATAGTTTGACTTTGTTTGCAATTATCGCAGAACTTGTATATGTAATTGGGATCCTTGATGTGATGAATAAATCATATTGGATGGGAATTACAGTAATGGTAAATATTCTTATGTTATTTTTAATGTTTACATGTGCAGTAAAGATGAATGTTTACGATAAAAAATGGGCATTTATTGCTTTAGTAGTAGCAGTATATTTAGTGATTCGCCAGCTGGTATTAGTTCCAATTGTTTTACAGCCATATGATAGACAGTTGTTGATTGCGGTTTCTAATTTTGTAGGTGCTGCTTTAATGGCATTTAGTGGAATTATTTGTATAGATAAATCTGAAAAGAGAAGAAAATTACAGATTGAACTTGGTAATAATAGAGAAAAATAATAGAGGTGAAGAGATGGGAGACTTACAGTTTAAGAATATTAATAAAGTATATCCGAATGGGTTTCATGCAGTTCATGATTTCAACCTAGACATAAAAGATGGAGAATTTGTCGTATTTGTAGGTCCTTCAGGCTGTGGTAAGTCTACCATTCTTAGAATGGTGGCAGGGCTAGAAGAAATATCAAGTGGTGAGTTATTAATGGATTATCGTATGATTAATAATTTATCGCCAGTTGATAGAGATATTGCAGTTGTATTTCAAGACTATGCCCTGTATGGAAATATGACAGTGTATGACAATATCGGAATAAGTGACCGATTGAGACATCAAAAGGACACGGATAGTTTAAATAGAATTATAAATGTTTCAGAATTATTTGGCCTTGAGGCGCTTTTAAATCGTATTCCGGGCCAGTTGTCAGGAGGACAGAAGCAGAGAGTTGCGTTGGCACGTTCTGTAATGCGTCATCCAAATGCTTTTTTAATGGATGAGCCGTTATCCAATCTTGATGCTAAATTGAGGGCCAGCGCACGTAGGGAAATAGTAAAACTTCACAATGATCTAGGTGTTACTACGATATATGTTACACATGATCAGACAGAAGCAATGACCATGGCAGATAGAATTGTAGTATTGAAAGATGGTGTAGTACAGCAAATAGGTACACCGGAAGAAATATATAATCATCCTACTAATCTTTTTGTCGCAGGTTTTATTGGATCACCGCTTATGAATTTTATGGATGGAGTGGTTGACGGAGAATATTTCGTATTTGGGGAGCATAAGCTTAAGCTTCCAAAGGATATATTAGATAGATTGCAAGATTATATTGGTGAAAAACTTGTTTTGGGTATTAGACCGGAATGTACATCATGTGCTAGTGAACAAGATGAGAATGTTGTATCAGGAATACTGGAAAATAACGAGTATTTTGGTAGCAGTAATGTTTTATATGTAAAAGTTGATGATAAAAATGTACTAACTTGTAGAACTAGTGTGGCAAATAGTAGTTTGAAAGTAGGACAGAAAATAGGGGTCAAATTTGATATGGATCGTTTATATTTCTTTGACTCTGAGACAACACTATTGATTTTGGATATAGGAGTAATGGATTAAGATGAATAAGAATAAGGATAATAATATAGAATTGGTAACAATTGCAAAGCTACTTATAGCAGTAGCTGCCATAGTGCAACTTATTTTTGCAGAAGTACATATAGCGGCATTGCTATTAATGGAAAATGAGATTTGTGGATTTTTAATGTTTTTGTTTGTATTGACTGGTCTTATAGCCTTATTTGAAGCTACAAGAATTAATAAAGAAGAAATGAAAGATAAATTGATAACAATCTGTGTGTGTGTATTGACCTCAGGGATTGGATATTATTTGATAACAATATATAGAAATGCAATTAGTATACAAAGAAGTATTGATGTATCTATTATGAATAAGGCTATTGTATTCTGTTTTGGTATTATAGCAATGTTCTTAGTTTCCGGCATGTTAGTTTTTATTGATATCATAAAGTCAAAAAAGAAATAATGTTTACTGCAAAGGATGTGGGTTGAGATGGCAAATCAAAATAAACAAGGAAAAAGAAGAATATCGGATAATGTTAAGGCAGCTCTTTTAAGATGGTGGATCGCAGGAATGTGTTATTTTTTTGTAGGATTTGGAACAACAGCGGGTCTTGCAAATAATCCGTTTGATTTATGTTTCTTTCTTGGAATTGCGATAGGTCTTGCAACGGTAGTAATATACAACCCTATTGCTTATGGAATGTTTAATATTCAGAGAAGAGGAAGCAGTGTGAATAAAAAGTATTTAGAACGAAAAGGTTGGGAAAATGCAGTATTCAAGCTTCTGGAGATCTTCAAGAGTATGTTTATTGTGGTTTTGGTTTATATGTCGTATCAACAGATAAATCTTTTTATTAACCATCTACAGGACAATCCTATGGATACGGTTGTAGTATCTGGTGAGCCATTTGGTTTTGCCACATTATATATATTGTATTATATAATTATCATTTTTCTGTGGGATGTTATATGGAAATTAAGACATAAGGGAGATGTGCTAAATGGGTAATTTAGTTTTTATTGGAGATTTAACTGCATATCAGAAAGAAATAGATAACATAAGAAGTAAACAGTATCAAAGACTTCTTACGCAGGCGGATCGTTATCAGAAGATGGAACTTCCTAAGATTCATCCTAAAGAGAGCACTACTTATATAGGGATTGCAATTGTAAATTTAGCATTAGCATATCGTTTGAGTGGATGTAAGAAATATTTGGATGATGCAAAACGTTTTATAAATGCGGTATTATCTTATGAAAAATGGGGTAATGCACATTTGGTGAATGTAGATTTATCAGCGTCATGGATATTATTTGGACTCTCCCTAGGATATGATTGGCTGAAATATGATTTGACAGATGAAGAGAGAACTAGGGTTGTAGATAAAATTCGTCATCATGCAAAGATAATGTATGATTATAGGATTAATACTTATGGAACCGGATGGTCTTCAAATTTTTATCAGAATCATAATTGGATTAATATGACCGGACTTGCAGCAGCAGGATATGTATTACAGGATGATTATGAAGAAGGTAAAAAATATGTTGAAGAAGCAAAGTACAATTTTGAAAGAGTATTTAGCTATCTACCGGAGGATGGTTCTAATTATGAAGGCGTAGTTTACTGGCGATATGGTGGAATGTGGCTTTTTGTATATGCACATCTTTTGAAAGTACAAGAGGGCATTGACTACTTTAAGATGAGCGGGTATTTAAAAAACACATTTTATTATAGATTGTATCAGGCATGTGGTGATTTAAGACAACAGATGAACTTTGGTGATTGTCATGACAGACATAGTGGACATACGGCATGTGTGTACTATAAGTGTGCATCTGAATATGGAAATGGATATGCACAAAAACTCGGAAATCTTGTGGTAGATCAATTTTTGGAAGAAGAAGCATCCCAAAGTAAAGTAAAACCAGGAATTTTGCCGGAAGCAGTTTTTGAGTTTTTATGGTATAACCCTAGAATCGAAGAGAAAGATTTCTCAAATCTTCCACTTGTGAAATATTTTGAAGATCTGGGACTTTTGACTGTACGAAATAGTTGGAATTTAGATAGCAAGGTTTTAACGATAAAGTGTGGATATCCAGGTGGAAAAAAACAATGGTTTACAAGCCATAACTTACAAAAAGAAGAAGGAATACAGTGTCTTTCCTTATCGCATCATCATCCGGATAATCTTTCATATATTTTCTCAAGTGGTAGTGAGTACTTGAACTGTGAAGATGGATATAACCGAAATATTATGCCGGATTCACACAATGTGATTTTGGTTGACGGAACTTATGCGGATGTGTCTGATGTAAATGATGTATATGTTGCAAGTATAGAATCAAGGCTTGAAAAAACAAATGGTCAATATGATGTGGAAGATTATGGCGGAAATGTAACATGTTTTGAAGCGAAAGGGTCTTTAGTTGTTTATCGTGGTGAAACCCAAAACATATATCCACTGGAATATGGCATGAAAGAAGTAAGTCGTACCTTATTTACGGATGGGTTAAAATTCTGGGTATATATTGATGTATGTCGAAGTGATAAAGAGCATAAATACACTATAATTTCGAATACAAACAAACGAGCAAATAAATGTGATAATGCCGAATATAATACTTATGTTTATTCAATGGATACTGGTGATATCAGATATACTGTTTTTTCAAATGAGGAAATCCAGTCAAGACAATATAATCAAGAGATCATCAGTGTGATGACAACACAGGAGCCGGATAAAGTATGTAAAACAACAATAGAAACATTAGCTATAGAATCAACTGAAAGAGTTTATGATCAAGTATTCTTTGAATGTTTTACATATGAAAATGCTGGGACAGAGATTAGCTTTAATGATGGTGTTTTGACAATAAAGGATGAAGGAAAGACATATTTATTATCTTGCTCGCCTAAAACTAATAAAGTTGATATTCTGGTTCGTGAAGGTGTCGTGCTTCTTAATGAATTTCACTTATAAGAGGGAATTGTATGAATTATTTAAATAAAAGTTTTGAAGAACTAATAAATTTAGAAACTAATAAGAAAACGATTATGGATATGAAGGCGGACGTAGATTCGTTTATGCCGTCGTTTTCTGACTCGCCTCAAAGCTTAAGCAGGTGGGGACACCACTATTTCTGTGACGATGATGGAGGTAGGTTGATATTTGACTTAGCTTCTCCTCATGAACATAAATGTGAAGTCTGTGGAAAAGTCTATAAAGGTGAACTATTTGATAATGTATGGACTTATTTCTATAGAAATAGGGCAGTTGTTTTAGCATTGGTTTCAGCCGTTGTATATAAGGCTATTAAAGAAAAGAAATATTTCGATTATGCGGTTAATGTGATTGATTTTTATGCAGAGCATTATACCGAATTTGTATTACATAATAAGGAAAATGACATTTGTGATTCTTATGAGAACATGAAATGGGGTTGTGGTAGGATGATGCCGCAAGGATTGAATGAATCAATCGTTGCAATTCGATTTGTTCAGACAATAGAAATTTTGCGAGACGAACTTGATTCAAAATGGCTTAATAAGATATATCATAAAATGTTTCGTGAAATGTTTCTGCTATTGGCACCACAGGCTACACGTATTCATAATATTAGCTGCTGGAATTTGTCTGCGATTGGTGTAATGGGACTATCTTTCCAGGATCAGGAAATGATAGATTTCACATTTAACAGTGAATATAATATTCGAAGGCAGTTGCAGACAGGTGTAACAGCTGATTATTTTTGGTATGAAGGATCAATTCACTATAATTTCTTTATTTTGGAAGGTATGTCATATTTGTTCTTGTTTAGCAAGATTTATGATTATGATTTTGGTGAAAAATGTAGTGATATCTTAAAAAATATGTTTATTAAAGCATATTTATATGCATTTGATAATCAGTATCTGCCTAATCCAAATGATGGATGGCCAAACTTGAACCTTAAAACATTCAGCTATATTTATCATACTGTGGCGAGAGCCTTTGGAGAAAATAGTGAAATAGGTAATATAACAAAATTGATTGAAAATTCAAAGGAGAAGAGGACCGCGTTACCTCTATCTGAGCCATACTATTGTAATAATCAAGTATGTCTTGAACAGTTGATTTTTAATATTGATTTTGATTATGAAAAGGTAGAACCGGTAGTAAGGGAATCTTATAACTATACGATGTCAAATTATGCGATGTTACGGAATAAGAATTGGAATGTATTTATGAAATACGGATTAAATGGAAAGTCGCATGCACATCCGGATATCATGAACATTGAAGTCGTATATAGAAATCACAGAGTTTCTAGAGATATTTCAAATGCTGGATATCGTGCAAGGCTCTGCAACGAATGGCATAGAAAAACCTTGGCTCATAACACAGTATGCTGGAATGGTAGAGATATTACCTCAGTTGAACCTGGAAAAAGTATTGAATTTTCAAAGGATAGTATAACCGCTAAAGCAGATGATGTGTACGAGGGAATAGACTATACAAGAACTGTTAGAATATCTGAAAATGCTATTCATGATAGATTCTGTGTATCAGGTAACAAAGAAGGAACATATGATTATCTATTCCATTTTGAGGCTGACTTTTCTTTTGAACATACTTTAGAAGTTGAGACAGGAGATTTAGAGTTTAAAAATAACGGATATCAGCATATTGTGGACACAAAAAAGGTTGTTTCAAATACTAAGTATGTAGAATTATATGCTGTTTCGGGAGAATTTAGATTCCAAATCGGAATAGAGTTGAAGGAAGAACAGGAATTATACTTACTTCGAACTATGGATAATCCGGTGAATAGAGTTCGAAACTCTATATTAATAAGAAGTTATAAGAGTAATCCAGAATATGAAATAGTGCTTAAAGCATAAAATAATATTTTATTAGTTGTATTGTCTAAAATTATTATTCTTCTATATGTGATTGTTGAACACAGCATAGAGAGGATATTAAATAATATTAATAAAGAAAGGAGAGTCAGCTAAGTAAGCTGACGGAATTAATTATGAATGCAGTTATTACAGGAGGAACAGGTGGTATTGGATTAAGTGCGGCGCTTGAGCTTGGAAAGGTAGGATATAGTATTATTATTACCGGAATCGATGAGAACATGGCCGTAAGTGCTTTAGAAACACTTAAGAATAATAATATTAATGCAGAGTTTATTAAAGCAGATTCAATGAACGAGGAAGAAGTAAATAGTGTATTTGCTGAAATTGAAAAAAAGTACGGAACAATAGATGTTCTTGTTAATAATGTAGGTGGTCTTGGTGGAAGACAGAGATTTGAAGAAATGGAAACATCCTTTATGAGAAGGGTAATGGCATTAAATTTTGATAGTGCATTTTTTGCTTCACGTGCAGCAATTCCTATGCTGAAAAAATCAAAGAATCCATCTATCATTAATTATAGTACGATTGCGGTACATACAGGTGGTGGTCCTGGTGCAGGTATTTATGCAGCAAGTAAGGCCGCTATTGAGGGTCTTACTCGTGCGTTGGCAAAGGATTTAGCAGAGTATGGAATTCGTGTAAATGCTATTTCTCCGGGAACAATTGATACACCTTTCCATGCAGCGACAGAGCGTTCTATAGTAGAGTCATGGAAGAATGGTATTGTTATGAAGCGTCTTGGAGAACCTTCAGAAGTAGCTACAGTTATTGAATTCTTAGCATCAGAGAAAGCATCTTATTTGACAGGAGAAGTAATTCAGATTAACGGTGGTCAGCAGTTTATTTAAGATTATATGGTAGTGAGGAAAAATGTATGGTTTTGAAATATGAGGATATTAAACCGACAAATCCGGCTCCGGGAATTACAAGGAGAATTCTTGCTCATGGTGGTAAAATGATGGGTGTAGAAGCGTCCTTTGAGAAAGGGGCGGTTGGTAGTGTTCATGTACATGAGCATGAACAGATTAGTTATATACTATCGGGTACATTCGAGTATGTTGAAAATGGACAAAGTTTCATTTTGAAAGCTGGTGACAGTTATTATGTGGAGCCTAATGTTCCGCATGGTGCTACAGCGTTAGAAGAAGGTGTAATATTAGATATATTTACTCCTCAAAGAGAGGATTTCCTCTAGAAATAAAGGGAATGATTATGCTGATAATTTCACATAAGCGTTCCCTTATTTTTTAAATAGAAAGGGTCATTATGGATAAAGTTTTAGAACAAATTAGTAAAATTGGTATTGTTCCTGTTGTTAAGATTGATAATGCAAAAGATGCACTTCCACTTGCTAAAGCATTGTGCGCTGGAGGGCTTCCGTGTGCGGAGGTTACTTTTAGAACGGCTGCTGCTGCGGAAGCTATTGAGATTATGACAAAGAATTTTCCGGATATGTGTGTTGGAGCAGGTACTGTGCTTAATTCAGAACAGGTTGATGCTGCAGTAGCCGCCGGAGCAAAGTTTATTGTTAGTCCGGGATTAAATCCTAAAACCGTACAGTACTGCATCAGTAAAGGGGTCCAAATGACTCCGGGCATTTCAAATCCATCTGAAATTGAGCAAGCAATCGAGTTAGGACTTGATGTTGTAAAATTTTTCCCTGCTGAACAGTCGGGTGGTCTTGCAAAGATAAAGGCAATGGCCGCACCTTATGTTAATATGAGGTTTATGCCTACAGGTGGTGTTAATGTAAATAATCTGACATCATATTTGGACTTTTCAAAAATCATAGCATGCGGTGGTTCTTGGATGGTTCCGGGTGACTTAATAAATGAAGGCGCTTGGGATAAGATTGAGGCATTAACTAGAGAAGCAGTATATACAATGCTTGGTTTTGAACTGGCACATGTAGGTGTTAACGCTGCTAATGAGGAAGATGCGATGAAAGCCGCTAATCGATTTGCTTTCTTATTTGGAATGTCGATTAAAAATGGAAATAGTTCTGTATTTGCAGGGAAGGCAATGGAAGTAATGAAGATGCCATTCAAAGGAAAGTTCGGACATATTGCAATTAGAACTAATTACATAGAAAGAGCTGTAAATTATATGAACACTGTTCTTGGAGTTGAGTTTGAAGAACCGGTAAGAGATGAAAATGGAAAGTATAAGGCTATATATCTAAAGGAAGAGATTGGTGGCTTTGCAGTGCATTTATTGCAAAAATAGAGAAAAGGAGTTTTATATATGGCAAAAGTAGTAACAATGGGAGAGATTATGCTTAGATTATCTACTCCTAACAATGAAAAATTTATTCAGTCTGACGAGTTTGATATTAATTATGGTGGTGGTGAAGCAAATGTAGCAGTATCGCTGGCAAACTATGGACATGATGCAGAGTTTATTACTGCTGTTCCTGATAATGAAATCGGAGAATGTGCTGTTGCGGCGCTGAGAAAATACAACGTTGAAACTAAGCATATTGCGAAATGTGGTGAGAGACTTGGTATTTATTTTTTAGAGAGTGGTTCTTCAATGAGACCATCCAAAGTGGTATATGATAGAGCTCGTTCATCAATCTCAACTGCTTCAGCTGATGATTTTGATTTTGATAAAATCTTTGACGGAGCAGATTGGTTTCATTTTACCGGAATTACTCCAGCTGTGTCTGACACAGCGGCAGTTCTTACAGAGGAAGCGTTAAAGGCAGCTAAAAAGCATGGTGTAAAGGTGTCTGTTGATTTAAACTTCCGTAAGAAATTATGGTCCTCAGAGAAAGCTCAGAAGGTTATGAAGAACCTAATGCAGTATGTGGATGTATGTATCGGGAACGAAGAGGATGCAGAGTTAGTATTAGGATATAAGCCGGGTAATACTGATGTTACGAGTGGTGATCTGGAGCTTGCAGGATATAAGTCAATATTTGAACAGATGGTATCTGATTATGATTTTGAATACTGTATTTCATCATTAAGAGTAAGTCATTCAGCATCTGATAATGGATGGTCAGCATGTATTTATTCAAGAGATACAAAGGAATTTTATCATTCTAAGGAGTATAGCATTCATCCGATTGTAGACAGAGTTGGCGGTGGTGATTCTTTCGCCGGTGGTGTCATTTGTGGAATGCTTGATGGTAAGAGTTTTAAAGATGCTTTAGAATATGGTGTTGCCGCATCAGCTTTAAAACATACTATTCCTGGTGATTTTAATTTGGTAAGCAGAAAAGAGGTTGAAACTCTTGCAGGTGGAGATGCTTCCGGACGTGTGCAAAGATAAAAAATAATTGTTAAGTTATTCTTAAGTTAGGGGGGAAACCATGAAGAACATAAAAATAAGATATAGAATACTTGTTCCTTTGTTAATGATAGTGTTAATGTTGATTGTATCTTGTATTGGAACCATTGTTAATGAAGATAAGATGTATAATATAAGCCGGGAAATGTCAGAAAACAATGCTACCAGTGTTTCTTTATTGGGAGATATTTCCACTAATGTAGAATCTATTAAACGTATTGCATTTGCGCATTGTTCGGCTTTACGTGATCAGGATATGGAACCCCTTGAAACAGAGTACACTAATCTTATGGAAGAGAATAAACTATTATTTTCTGAATTTGAGACTGTATTAGATCCCGGGGAAGAAACAGAGACATATAACAAATTTTTATCCTATTATAATGAATTTCTGGTAAGCATGGATGAGATACTTGTATTAAGTCGTGATAATCGGAATGATGTTGCTTCAGCAATGGCAACCAAATATCTCACATCACAAGGAGAGATGATTTCATCTCAAATCGAAATAATGCTTAATAGTAATAAACAAGGATTAGATAATGCAATACAAGAGAATGCTTCTATTTACAATTCAGCTCGTTTTGTCAGTTTTATGTTAATGCTGACAGGGCTTGTGTTATCTATAATGATTGTTTTAATGATTGAGCTAAATGTTATTAAGCCGATTTCACAACTGGACAGAGAATTAGGAATTATTGTTTCACAGCTAAAAGCAAAACAAGGAGACTTAACAAAACGAGTATCGGTAAAATCCAAAGATGAGATTGGAAGATTAGGTGAGGGAATCAATTCATTTATTGCTTGTTTACATGAAGTTATTGGAAGCATAGTGGGCAACACAGACAGGCTCGAACAAGTTGTAGGAAATGTAAATGCTAATGTATTAAATGTTAACAATAACAGTGCAGATATTTCTGCTACTATGGAAGAGTTATCTTCTGCTATGGATCAAGTGGCATCTTCAGTTTTCGCAGTTAATGGAAACACAATTGATATTGATAAGAAAATTGAAAACCTTGCAATTAGTTCGGATGAATTAAAATCTTTTGTGGATGAGATGAAAGAAAGTGCTTATGAGATAGAAAAAAATGCATCTTCTAATAAGCAAAAGGTAAATGAAGCGATTAATGAAATCATAGAATCTTTAGAGTCGTCCATTGAAGAAAGTAAGATTGTTGGAAATGTTGTAGATTTTACCAAAGAGATACTGAATATTGCATCGAAAACGAATCTGCTTGCGTTGAATGCTTCTATTGAAGCGGCAAGAGCAGGAGATGTTGGAAAAGGTTTTGCAGTTGTAGCGGATGAAATTAGATTGTTGGCAGATTCAAGCAAGGATGCAGCAAATAATATCCAGAGTATAGCCACAAAAGTTATTGAAGTTGTACAGGAATTGACAGATAGTGCAAGAAGTTTTATTGAGTATATCAATTACAATGTACTTCCCGATTATGACAATATGGTTACTTCCGGCAAGGAATATTATAATAGTGTAGCTCAAATAGATGAACTGGCTGAACATTATAGAAATATGACTGGTGAAATAAAGGAATTGATAAGAGATATTGTAGAATCCATTGATGGAATTGCTTCGGCGACTGAAGAAAGTTCAAAAGCCATTTATTTTGCAGCAGAAAGAATGGGATCTCTGGTTGAAGATGTAGGAGAGGTTTCAACTGAGATGGAATACAATAATGAAGTAATTACTTCTCTAAAGGGAGAAACAGATAAATTTGTAGTACTTTAAAAGGGATGGAATATGTAATGGATACGATAATTTTTGCACTAGAGGCAGTTTTTCCTATTATAATATTGATTTTTCTTGGGTATTATCTAAAAAGGCAAAAATTTCTTGATGATATATGGTTTAAAAATGGGAATAAACTTATTTTCAGATTATTTGTTCCGTGTTTGCTGTTTATAAATGTTTATAATATTGATTCGTTTACAAATATAAACTGGTCAGCAGTGCTTTTTTCTGAAATTGCGATAGTTCTAGTGTTTTTTATAGGCATTGTGGTTGTGAAGATGGTTATAAAGGATGATAAGCAGAAAGGTGTCGTATTGCAATGCATATTCCGTTCTAACTTTGCTATCATTGGACTTCCGTTGGCTGAAGCTTTAGGAGGTATTCAAGGGAAAGGCGTTGCGGCTGTAATTAGTGCTTTTTCTGTGCCGACATTTAATATATTATCTGTGCTGGCGCTGTCCTTCTTTGTAAAAAATGAAGACGGAAGAAAAGTAGGTATTAAAAATGTTTTTCACAAAATCGTTACAAATCCATTGATTATAGGAGTGGTATGCGGGCTTATAGCTTTGCTTATTCGCAGTCTGTTACCTAAGAGTGATGATGGACAAGTTATTTTTTCTATATCAAAGAATGTTAGGTTTATCTATGTGGCAATAGAAAATATTGCAAAAGCATGTTCTACGATTGCACTTATGGTTTTAGGTGGGCAACTAGATTTTAAAGCAGTAAGAGGTATGAAGCAACAAATTATTATTGGGGCTTTATCGAGAGTTGTTATTGTTCCGGGAATTGTGCTTGGGGTAGCAGTGTTATTGTCAGAATATTTAGAAGTTTTGAGTTTTGATGCAAGTATATACCCGGCACTCGTCGCATTATTTGGTTCTCCGGTTGCGGTTGTAAGTGCTGTAACCGCTCAGGAGATGGGGAGTGATGGTGTTCTTGCAGGGCAATTGGTTGTATGGACATCAGTTTTGTCGATTTTTACGTTGTTCTTTTTCGTACTTGTGTTACGTCTCATAGGAGTATTGTAAGATGATAAAAAAGCTTTAGGCTTTTTGGAGGTAATGGAGATGCGATTATGGTAAGGATAATTAAATTAAGTAAATTAGAAGATGCAATAGAATTTGTGAATGCGGCAGAAAAATGCGGTTTTGATGTTGACATTGGGTATGATAGCATTATTGTTGATGCCAAATCAATAGTTGGTGTAGCTGCATTAGGACTAGGTCGTCTATTAAGAGTTCAATATTTTGGACATAATTGTCATTTTGAAGAAGAATTGCGCAAATTAGAGATATAAAGTGCAAGTCTGTTAAGAAATAACTAACAGATAAAAAGGATGTCTTCTACAGAATAGAGGTTTTTAACTAGTCGGTTGATAAATCGTTATTCAAAGAAGACATCCATAAATGAATTATATGCAGAATCATAAAATCAAAAAAGCAAAAGAATAGATTTGTTTAGATTAATATGGGAGGAACAATACGTTGAATAATATAATTGTTGGACAGTCAGGTGGGCCTACGGCAGTAATTAATTCTTCGTTAGCCGGCGTATATAAGACAGCCAAGGACTTAGGTGTAAATAAAGTTTTTGGAATGCTTTACGGTATTAAAGGACTTTTAGATAGAAAAATCATTGACATGGATGAAAAAATCAAATCGGAACTTGATATTGAACTACTGAAGAGAACACCGTCTTCATTTCTTGGCTCATGTCGTTTTAAACTTCCGGAAATAGACGATAATACTGGAATTTATGATGAGATTTTTTGTATATTGCGAGAATATAATATTTCCGCTTTTTTCTATATAGGCGGAAATGATTCTATGGATACAATTAAGAAGTTGTCAGATTATGCTGCGGTTATCAATAGTACGATACGTTTTATTGGTGTGCCTAAGACCATAGATAATGATTTGGAGATGACAGATCATACTCCGGGGTTTGGAAGTGCTGCGAAATATATAGCATCTGTAACAAAAGAGATAATTCGTGATAGTCATGTATATGATATTAAAAATTTGTCAGTTATGGAAGTAATGGGGCGTAACGCTGGTTGGCTTACAGGAGCGACGGCACTTGCTACATGTGAAGATTGTGAAGGTGTGGATGCAATATATCTTCCGGAGTTAACATTTGATATTGAAAAGTTCCTGGATAAGGTTGGTGAATTATTCCAGAAAAAAGATGCGGTGGTCATTGCCGTTTCAGAAGGCATTAAAACATCTGACGGCAGATATGTATTTGAACATGGAGAGTTCAGCGAATACATAGATGCTTTCGGACATAAACAGCTATCAGGAACAGCTCGCTTTTTGGCTGATATGGCAGGACAGAAATATGGTTGTAAGTCAAGGGCAATAGAGTTATCTACACTTCAGCGTTGTGCAGGGCATCTTACATCCAGAGTTGACATTACAGAAGCATACCAGGTGGGAGGATATGCTGTAAAATCGGCTTTTGAAGGTAAGACCGGTATGATGGTAATACTGAAGAGGATATCAAACGATCCATATATATGCACTACCGATATTTATGATGTACATAAAATCGCGAATATGGAAAAGAAAGTACCTAGGGAATGGATAACAAGAGATGGTACATTTGTTTCACAGAATATGGTGAACTATATAAAGCCTTTGATTCAAGCAGAATTGACTCCGATTATGATAACAGGGCAGCCAAGGCATATTGTTTTGTAACGAGGTGATTTTATCTGTATGTAGGTAAAGTTTGGAGAAGGATTATACTTATTATTAAAATTAAGAGGGAAAAGAGAAAATGAAAAAAGTGTTAAAAAAAGAAATAGTTGCTTTTATGATAGCACTATTATTGGTGAATAATCTTTTTATTGGAGTTAGTGCTGCAGAAGTGTCCAAGGAAAAGGCAATCGAAGGTGTTACATCAGATGTATCAGAACAAAAAAAGGAAATACTGTCCGTGAAATTTGATACCGAAAGTGATGTAAAGGATGATGGTATTTATACTGATGGTGCAATGCTGGTCAGTGATGGTGATGCAGCAGCAACACAGAAAGCTCGTTATGAATTTGATGTCCAGAATGAAGGAACCATTAGTTTTGAATATGATTATAAGTTTGAAACTATAGTTGCAGATACGGATTGTATATCATTTGGTGTAGCATCCAAGTCAGATACAGGAAAAGATGCCAGCTCTGGTGACGGACGTGTTTTCCAGTTGAAAATGGTAAAGGACAAAATTCAATACAAAGCAGGAAATGCTTCTGATTACACGAAATATGATATTGATGGTACAGATTGGGTTAGTATTAGAGTTGAACTTGATTTAGCAGCAAAGAAATGTAATATCTATGTAGGTAATACATTAGCATTAGCAGATCAGCCAATAGCATTAAAGAGTGCAGATAAGACTTTAACCGGAGTGGATTGTTTAGCGTTCTTTACAGATAAGCCTACATATGCAGATGTTTTGATTGATAATATCGGGGTGTATAAAATAGTAACAACACCAGGTGTTACACCGGATGTTCCTGTGGTATCAGAAAAGGTACCTGCAAACCTTGATTCAATTGATTATCTTGGAGATGGATGGAAAATTCAGGTTCCAGTAGAAAATCCTAATAAGCCTGGTTCCGTAAAAGAAGTTTATCCGGCTGAAATCGAAAACGGATATGCAGATGAATATTTCTATGTAGCTAAGGATGATGATGGTTGCGATGTAGTAGTATTCCACTGTCCTGTTGATGGATACAAAACCGGTAATACAACATATTCCAGATCCGAACTTAGAGAAATGCTTGATCCGGATGATAAAACAGTTAACTGGGGATGGGAAGGAACACATACACTTACTGCAAAACAAAAGGTTACACATGTACCTGCAAGTGGTAAGGTGATTACTTCACAGATTCATGGTATTGAAAAAAATGGTGATAATGCTAATCCACTTGTAAAAGTACAATATTATTATAAAGATGGAGAAGGATCAGTAAACGTATTTTTGAAGGATACAACAGCAAGTACTTCAGCAGACTTCACATATAAATATCCTAATGTGGATTTAGGTGAAGTGTTTACAACAGAAATTCAAGTAGTAGACGGTGTTGTATATGTAACAATTGATACAGAGGATTCAGAACCGGAAACTTATATGCATGACTTTGTAGCGGCTGATGCATATTGGAAAGAGACTTTGTACTATTTTAAACTTGGTAATTATATTCAAGACAGTACAGATACTAGTGCTACAGCTTATGCTGATGTGTGGGTATATAACGGAGATGTCGAACATACAGCTGAAGTAACGAAGATTGGTGTAGAAAGCCTTTCTATTGTTAATGAAGGAGTTAATATTGCTCCGGGCGAGAGAACTTCATTAGATGTGTCTGTAGCTCCGATTAAAGCATATAATAAAGACGTTACATGGTCAGTAATAGAGGGATTAGATGTTATTGCAGTAGACAAAGATGGTAATATTACTGCTAAAAAGTGTGGTGAAGCAAAAGTACGAGCAACAAGTGTAGAAAATACACAGGCTTATGCAGAATGTACCATAATAGTATCTGAAAAAGAAGAAGAAGTAGTAGTAGAAGTTTATAGAACTGATTTTGGTACAAGTGAAGTAGATAATCTTGATACAGCATTTGATAGTAACGGTACGGATATTACATCAATATCAGCAACAGGTGCAAAGGTAAGTATTAAGAATGAAGATGGCAATAATGTTGTTAAATTTGAGGATAGTACACATGGTAGTCCTGCAAAATTAGCAATTGAATTCCCAAAACAAGTAGGAACTACAACAGTATCTTTCAGAGCCAGAATTGATGCGTTGGGTATTAACAAGGCAGGTTCTACCGCTTTTGGACGATTTTATGCAGTGGCATCAGGTGGTGATGAATGGTATTCTAATACATCTGAACTTTTCAGAGTAAGAAGTACAGCATCCGGTGAAAGTGGAAACTATTATGATTTATCATATGTTTTAACAAATGCGTATCTGGCATTAGAAACTAATGAAGATAAAGTAATCGGTGATTATGGTGATTGGGTTGATATAACACTGATTATTACTCCAAATAATGGTACTGCAAAAGCAAATACTACAGATGTATACATGAATGGATACCTAGTTGGTGAAACAAAAGCAAATAGAAATGTAATTAATTATGTCAATCGTTTAGATATTCATTCAGGTGCAGGTGATATAATTGAGTTTAGTATTGATGATGTTTGTGTTTATTCAGGAGCAAAGCTTCCAGAGGGGGCAGTGCTAGAAGCTCCCGAATCCCTTGAATTAGTAAATGTACCAAGTACTATGGGAATCAAGGATTCTGTTAAAGTATCAACAGTTGCAACACCGGAAGGTAGTAATCCCGAAGTCATATATACAGTGTTAGATGGTGATGCAGTTGTTATTAGCCGAGATGGATATGTCACAGCTGAAAAGGTTGGCGTTGCTACAATTCGTGCAACAAGTGCTGTAGATAGCAGTGTATATGTAGAGAAGAAGATTACTGTTAAAGAGAACAATGAATTAGTAAGAGTTACTTCGGTAGAATTTGATGTAGAGAATGTTAATATTAAAAAAGATAGTGAAGTACAATTAAAGGTAAATGTTGTTCCAACTAATGCGACAGAGCAGGGGCTTAAATATGAGATTATGTCTGGTTCAGATAAAATTGCAATGACAACAGTTGGATTAGTTACAGGTAAAGAAATTGGAACAGCGACCGTTAAAGTAACAAGTTTAGATAATGACCAATTAGTTGATTACATTACAATAGCGGTGATTTCAGATCTTGAAAATGGTGCTATTGTATATGAAGATAGTTTTAATGGTACAAAATTAGATACAAATTATTGGTCAATATCAGCAGGAAGCAATTATACAGCAGTAAATGTTGCAAATAATGCTATGTCTGTAGAAGATGGAAATAGTGCAGCTCAACCTAAGGCAGCCTTGACATTTAATCCAGTGTGCGGAACCGTATCAATGCAGTTTAAAATTAAAATAGGAAATGAAGTTAATACACAAAGTGGAATTGCTTCAACAGGATATGGAAATATTAGATTAGCATTCGGTAGTGGTACAATTACATCTACTTCAAATGAAGCATTCTGTTTAAGAACAAATGGTACAAGCTTTACATACAGTAATGAAGCCGGCTCAGCATACAATGATTTAGCAGGTGATTATTCATTGGCTGACTGGAATACAATAACACTTGTTTCAAATATTAATGTAAATGGTACAGATACAACGGATATTTATGTAAATGGAGCAAAATTAGTAGAGGGTGCAGTAAATAAGGTTGATTATTCTGTTATTGATAAAATGTGCTTTTCTTCAGATACTAGCAAATATGCATTTTATGAAATAAGTGATTTGTGTATTTGGGTTGGTGGCTATAATGATAAGCCTGATGGAAATGGTGGAGGAGAAAATGCCGGTCCGTCTGATGGAAATGGTGGAGGAGAAAATGCCGGTCCGTCTGATGGAAATGGTGAAGGAGAAAAAGCCGAAACGGACAATGGGAAGAATTCGGATGCGGAGATTATAGAGTCACCACATACAGGCAATGTATGGCTTCCGAATTGGCTTATAGTACTTGGCGCAGTAATGATAATCCTTGGTGCCGGAGCGGTGCTTATGATTAAAAAAGAAAAAAGGCGTTGACTAAGGTAAAGGAGAACACAACAGTTGAAAAACGGTGGTTGTCCCGGCCGGGTGTATATTATCTATTATGTAATAAGGTACGGAATGTAATATAAATTTCACATCGATACATAGACGAAAACCGTCTGCTCTGCAGGAGAACAGGGCAGGCGGTTTTTTTGTGTGGATATTTTAGTGAAGCGGTGCTGTGGTGGTGAACCGATGGAATAACTAGTATAAGGTAAATAACTCGCAAATGGCACAGCCTGCCAAAAGTTGAGATAATGTAAAAAGTTCAAAATGTTTTACACTTTTTCAACCTAAGGAGGATTTTGCCATGCCTGATGTTCAGTCAACAAAAAAACAACTTCATATGCAGCAATGGGCTGCTATCATTGAAGACCGGATTGCATCCGGGTTAAAGATCGACGAATACTGTGAAAAGAATCAACTCAGTCGCAATTCTTATTTTTACTGGCTGCGAAAGATCCGGGAAGAGATGTCAACCTCAGTTCTTCCTGACCACAATGATTTATTACCTGCATCCGTATCCACAAAAGCTCTGGTTGAGCTGGTTCCAAGTTCAAACCATAATGATGCAATCCCCAAAATCGAAATCCCGGATGAAAAACCGGAAAGTTTTGGCTTTTCCGTTAATGGAATCAGCATTACTGTCGGTCACGATATATCGAAAGAGCTGCTTTCCAAAATCATGAGGGCTGCCCGCGATGCTTAAGGATGCTGAATGCTTTACTCATATATACTTACGAACCGGCCGAACGGATATGCGGCTTGGTATTGATGGCCTGCTGGCAGTTATCGGAGGGCAGATGGAACTTGATCCCACAGAACCCGGCAGCATCTTTTTGTTTTGCGGTCATAAAAAAGACCGTATCAAAGCCCTGATCTTTGAGGGAGATGGATGGCTATTGTGTTATAAACGCCTTACCGGAGACTACTCCTACCAGTGGCCACGGGATGAAAGCGAGGCCGGTAAGCTGACAAAACAGCAGTTTCGATGGCTCATGGAAGGTCTTTCCATAGAGCAGAAAAAAGTAATAAAAGATACAAAACCGGACATCTATTAATGGTTTGTATATAGGTACCTTGACAGTTAAATAGGTTATCAAAAATCTAAAGAAATGCCGATTTTATGCAGACTTTCAGCACTGTTTGTGATATAATTAAGGTATGGAAAACAAGAAAATTTCAATCGATGAACTGAATAAGCTTTCAAGAGAAACCATCTCGATGCTGTATCTCCAGACCTTCGAAATGCTGCAGAATCTTCAGGCACAGAATGCCAGCCTGACTGCTCAGGTTGAGGATTTAAAACAGCAGATGGCAGTCCTGATCAATCAGAGATTTGGCAGACACTCAGAGAAACTTTCCCAGCTGCCCGGTCAGTTGTCCTTCAGCCTGGATAATCCTGCTGTCTTTAATGAGATTGAGGCCGTTACAGATAATGGATTTGCAAAGGAGCCTTCTGCGGAGGAAGTGGTTCCGGAACACATCCGCAGAAGACGTCCAAAAGGCAAGCGTGCTGTTGATTTATCCGGTATCGAGGTTGAGGCAGTAAATCATTATCTCCCTGAAGATATCTTAAACAGTGAAATGCCAGGGGGATGGCACCAGATGGAAGATGAAACCTACACAGAGCTGGAGCGTATCCCGCCTTCCTACAAGGTGGTGGAACATCATGTGGGAGTCTATGCCAGCAATGGAAATGGAAGTAAAATCATGAGAGGCAGGGCTCCGGGCCGGCTCCTGAACCATAGCATTCTCACGCCTTCCCTTGCCGCATCCATTTTTACGGCAAAGTATATCAATGCTGTACCTCTTAACCGGATATCGGAAGGGTATGGTTATGATGGACTTAACATATCCCGTCAGGTCATGGCCGGATGGATGATACGGTTAAGCGATTACTACCTTGACAGCGTTCATCGGATGATGAAGGATGAATTAAAGAAAGCTCCTCTTATTCATTGCGATGAATCGCCCTTTACCATGTCCGGTGAAAAAGATGCACAGGATCCGCAAAGCAAGGATTACATGTGGGTCTATCATTCCCCAGGAATACAGGATTCCCAAAAGATATATCTGTATGAATATGATAATGGTTCCAGATCAGCCGCAGTGATAGACAGATATCTTGAAGGATACAAAGGAATCCTTGTTTCAGATGGATATGCTTCCTACCACACCCTGGATAGAAAGCATGACGACCTGAAAGTTGCCGGCTGCTGGGTTCACTGCAAACGCAAATATGCAGAAATCGTAAAAACAGCAAAAAAGGGCGCTGCATTATCTCCTGCACAGCGGATTGCCAGGGAGGCTGCGGAAAGAACCGCCGTTATTTTCCATACGGACAATCTCAGCAGGGGCAAATCGTCACAGGAGATTATTGATAACAGACAGCAGTCAGTAAAACCACTGGTTGATGCTTTTTTTGCGTGGGTAAAAGATATCCTGGATAATAAGATCATATCCTCAACTGATCTGAAAAAGGCACTGACCTATTCTGTGAACCAGGAAAAATATCTTCGCGTCTTTCTGGAATCAGCGATTATCCCACTGGATAATAATGACGCTGAGCGCAGTGTCAAAAATTCTGCGTGGGAAAACACAGTTGGCATATCATAGATTCCAAGAAAGGAGCAAAGGCAAGTGCAATCCTGTATTCTATTGCAGAAACAGCGAAAGCCAATGGGCTGAATCCTTTTGAGTATTTTAAGTTCCTGATGGAACAACTGAAAGAGTATCCCCGAAATGATGTTCCAGAGGAAGAACTCAAAAAACTTATGCCATGGTCGGAAACGCTTCCTGATTGCTGCAAACAATTGAAGAAACAGAGTTAAAAATGCCATCTGATTTCAGGTGGCATTCATTTTTAGTTAGTGCGGGTTATTTACCTGATACTGTTTTTATCATGAAACCAACTTACCCTTGGCAGGTTGGTTCGCTTAAAGGATGAACTTCACGGATTCAGGTATAATTCAGATGATTTAATAGTACAAACATGATAAACTCTTTATAGCGGCAAATATACAAAAGAGAATGCGTATTTGTCGCTATGCTGTTTATAATTCAAATAAATCTTCTGCATCTATCCACATTTGCAGATTTCCATTAATATATAATTTTGCATACTCAATTGGTTTATCAATAGCAAGTGCATTTAATGCACAGTCTGATCCGGGTGCAATAACCATTTCCAAATAGGAATTACCTCAATATTGATTCCATTGCAATCAATAACCGCCTCTTCGCTATTAGTAATGAGAATACATTTGGCGTTGGGGATAAAATTGTTTAGCTTCACAAAGGCTCTGGTTTCACGTTCTCTTGTATCTATGTTATCCAGAACCTGCATACTGACCTGGATAGCAAGATTGTCTAATGGTACATAAAAGTCAATTTCTACATTATTCTCAAAGAAATAGATATTTTCGGTACCATAACGTCGCATCAGTTCGATTGCAACAAGATTTTCCAGCTGAGCAGATTTACAGTCTAGCAGCATAAGTCCTAGAAGTCCGGTATCCATAAAGTAATACTTAGGAGAAGTCTCTTTTTCTACAAGTTTGGCGGCATAGTTTTGCAGAGTAAAGAGCAGGTAGGAGTCTGTCATATAGCTGACATAGTTTATTACGGTTTGTTTACCGATAGATATTCCACTACTTTTTAATATATTAGTCAGTCGGTTATACGATAAAGGTTTTGTGACAGATTCTGCAATTTTCTTTAGGATTAGCCTTATTGCAAAATCATTGGTGATTTTATTTCTGGTTATAATATCACCGAGATATACAGTTTGATAGATGCTGTTTAAAAAAGCTCGTTTATTTCTTATCTCAACTAATTCTGGAAATGCTCCATAGGTTACATATTTGTTATATTGATTTTGGACATCTGCCCTGTCTTTGGTACTAATAACATCCAGGTAATTCTTTGTCATATTATTTGCAATAAGATATTCAGAGAAAGAATATGGATAAATATTCATAATAACAAAACGCCCACCTAAAGTGGAAGCTATTTCGCTGCTTAGCATTTTACTATTACTGCCGGTAATATTGATTCGATACTTCATATCTGCAATTCTGCGAACGAACTTCTCCCACCCGTTAATATTTTGAATCTCGTCTAAAAATAAATATGGCTTGATATCAGTTTCGGATATTTCTAATCCAATTTCTAAAATGAGATTTAAATCTTCAGCAGTCATTTCCAAAAGACGCTCATCTTCAAAATTTACATAAATAATTTGGGACAAGGGAATTCCATCGGCTTCTAATTGTTTTATTTGTTGATACATCATATATGACTTTCCGGTTCTCCTGATACCAACAAAGCAATAGTTGACATTGGCTTCTAGGAAATATTGTCTTGTTATTAATGGATTGTTGAGATAAATATCTTTTTGATCAATCATGATTTGTTTTAAAGTATCTCGATTCATAATATATGTCACCTCTTTCTATATGAGATAATTATATGCCAATAATGTCTTGCGTACAAGACATTATTATGAATAAATTGTCTTGTTAAATGCGGATAGAGATATAGATAGTATATGCGTATTGATGGGTATTATAACAGGATGCCGATTGGCTTGTCAGACAATCCGGAAGAAGCTGCATTTTCTTTTGCCATGCAACCATACCTTTGGATGCGTGGATTAAAAAACGAATAGTTTGAATAATCCTATGAAATTACAGCATGAAAAAACTAGAAATACAATAAGAAGAAACAGCCCAATGCCGTTTGGAGAAGTTTATTTCTAATATCCTTGAGGCAGATGTTGAGGGTGAAATGAAGAAAAAGGGAGGCATTCCATTTGGCAAAGAAAAAGATGAAATCACCATCCGTTCCAGCGCAGCGGAATACCTGCCCCCATGTTCAAACAGCGCCGGCTTAATTTCTGGCTTTTCTGTGCCTGAATCTGCCAAAGCCGTGGTAGAGTACCTCGGCGCGGTTGTACAGCCAGTAGCCCACGATTCCAAGGTGCTCCACAATGCGTCCGCGGTCGCGGTGCATGTTGGTGAACAGCTCATAAGGCACGGAAGGTCTTTTGGCGCGGGTCGGGTCCTTTATCGCGGCGATTAAATCGTCATTACAGCGGATGTCGCATGGAAATTCGGTCCATGAGGTGCCGATTACCTCGGGACGGTGGGTGTCGGTGCCAGCCGTCTGCGGCTTGTCAAGGCGCAGTGCAAGCTCATGCGCCGATTCGTTGGCGGAGTGCTTTGCGACGGAATTATAGCTCTCAATAAAATCGAATTTTTCGAGAAATTCCGGGTGCAGCTTTCCGAAGTGCGTGTTCATAAATGCATAATATCCGGTGTCATAAGGGTGTGCCGGACCGAGTATTCCGCCGATAGAGTGCACGATTTTCTCAAGGTGTACAACTGAAAGTCCGCGGATACCTATAAGGCGTGCCTTCATCACATCGGCACCTTTTATGGTGTCAGGAAGTATAATAATAATGTGGCCGCCGTTGCGGGTATCATACTCTATACCTTTTAACACCGTAAAATGTCCGATATCGCCAAGCTCACCCTTGATGCGCTGCCAGTACTCATAGCCCCTATATGAATTGTGGTCGGTCACGAGCATACCGTCCACACCTTTGTTAATCAGTTCTGTTACATAGTCCACAATACCGACGCGGGCATCTATCGAGCCTTCCGCCGTGTGGCAGTGCATATCTATCTTCAAGTTATCTCCATTCTGAAGCGTGAATACGTTTCTGCAATATAATTTTTTTGCAATTATTTCTTTGGCAAATCTTAGCCGTATACAGTATAGCTTTTTGTGATGAAAAATACAATGTGATTTTCGTGGAAAATAGGCTGTGTACTAAATCCATTTTAAATATAAGATCTGGGTGTCGGAACATGATATATACCTAGCTGTGTATAACTTATAGACCAGATTGTCATGTTTTCTCCGAATCATCATAAATAATTGCGCAAACATTAGAAATAATGTATACTATTAATGGTTTTTTACTATCATATTGATTACTCACACAAAATGGAGGTACGCGTATGTTGAAGGTTGGTATGCTTACAAGTGGTGGAGATTGTCAGGCACTCAATGCTGCCATGAGAGGTGTCGCAAAGTCTCTTTACAGAGCTGTGGAAGATGTAGAGATTATCGGATTTGAAGAAGGCTACAAGGGTCTTATCTACGGTGATTTCAAAGCTATGAAAAAAAGTGATTTTTCAGGAATTCTTACAGAGGGCGGCACGATAATAGGAAGCTCCAGACAGCCTTTTAAGCTTATGCGTGTACCGGATGAGAATGGACTTGATAAGGTAGAGGCGATGAAGAAGAATTATAAGTCGCTTGGTCTTGATTGTCTTGTGGTGCTCGGCGGAAACGGAACACACAAGACGGCGAATCTTCTGAGGGAGGAGGGACTCAATGTTGTGACACTCCCTAAGACGATAGACAATGACCTCTGGGGTACGGACATGACCTTCGGCTTCCAGAGTGCGGTCAATATAGCGACGAATGCAATTGACTGTATCCACACTACCGCTTCCTCACACGGAAGAGTATTTATCGTGGAGGTGATGGGACATAAGGTCGGGTGGCTTACACTTCACGCAGGTATTGCGGGCGGAGCGGATATCATTCTTATACCTGAGATTCCATACGATATCAAGTCGGTTGTCGCAGCACTCAACAGAAGAACCAAGGCGGGGAAGAACTTCTCAATACTTGCTGTTGCCGAGGGTGCAATATCCAAGCAGGATGCGGCACTTCCTAAGAAGGAGCTTAAGCAGAAACTCAAGGATAACCCATATCCTTCAGTATCATACAAGATAGGAAGCGAGATACAGGAATTGACCGGTCAGGAGGTTCGTATAACTGTTCCGGGACATACGCAGCGAGGCGGAAGCCCTTGCCCTTATGACAGAGTGCTTGCTTCAAGACTGGGCGCGGCTGCGGCTAAGCTCATCATAGACAAGCAGTACGGCTATATGGTTGGAATTAAAAATGGTGAGATTGTTAAGGTTCCGCTTGCGGATGTAGCGGGCAGGCTTAAGATGGTTGACCCTAATGCGTCCATAATCAACGAAGCGAAGATGTTGGGCATAAGCTTCGGAGATTGATGTGAGGATGAATTAAGACAGCTTTTAGAGAGCTATGAAGGCTGAAACTACCGATGCGACGCATTAGGATGGACAGCAAAATAGCTATAAGAGTAGATAGAATTAATATGGATAGCAAGATAGCTATAAGAGCAGATAGAATTTAAGGAATTGTAATTATGTCGTATACAGCTTTATATAGAAAATGGAGACCATCGACCTTTGACGAGGTCAAGGGGCAGGATCATATTGTGACCACGCTCAAGAATCAGGTGATAAATGACCGAATAGGACATGCATACCTGTTCTGCGGAACGAGAGGTACAGGTAAGACCTCGGTCGCAAAGATACTTGCAAAGGCGGTCAACTGCGCTCACCCTGTGGACGGAAATCCATGTGGCGAGTGTGAGGTGTGCCGTGCCGTTGCGGCGGGGGCGAGCATGAACGTGATAGAGATAGATGCCGCTTCCAACAATGGTGTTGACAATATAAGAGAAATCAAGGAGGAGGTAGCATATCCTCCGACGCAGGGGCGTTTCAAGGTATATATAATCGACGAGGTCCACATGCTCTCAATAGGAGCCTTCAATGCACTGTTAAAGACGCTTGAGGAGCCGCCTGCCTATGTAATATTTATCCTTGCAACTACAGAAGCACACAAGATACCTATAACCATCCTGTCACGCTGCCAGAGATACGATTTTAAGAGGATTTCCATAGATACCATAAGTGCGAGACTGTCAGAGCTTATGGTGGCGGAGGATATCAGTGCGGACGAGAGAGCGTTAAGGTATGTGGCAAAGGCTGCCGATGGATCCATGAGAGACGCGCTGAGTCTTCTGGATCAGTGCCTTGCATTCTATATGGGGCAGGAGCTGAAGTACGAGAATGTGCTTGAGGTCTTAGGTGCCGTTGACACTGAGGTATTTTCTGACTTTTTCAGGGGAATCGTTGCCGGGGATGCGATTGGACTCATCCATAAGCTTGAGAAGATAATAATTGACGGAAGAGACTTAAGCCAGTTCGTGTCCGATTTCACATGGTATCTGAGAAATCTTATGCTGCTGCAGTCGCAGACGGATGCCTCCGATGTGCTTGAGATGTCTGAGGAGAATATGAAGCTTCTTAAGGAGGACGCAAAGCTTACGGATCTGAATGGTGTCATGCGCTATATCAGAATATTTTCCGAATTGTCCGGTCAGCTCAAAAATTCAAGCCAGAAGCGTGTTATGGTTGAGGTTGCGCTCATCAAGATGACACAGCCTGCTATGGAGAAGGGCTTAAATGACGCGCTGATGGACAGAATAGCAGTCCTTGAAAGACGGATGGAGACAGGGCTTGAGGCGGCTGCAAGAGCTATGGCTGCCGGGGGCTTTGCGGCGGGAGCCGGGGCACTTACAGGTGACAATGGTGGCATGACAGCGGATGCAGCTATCGGTGGAACACAGGCGGGCATGGGTGCTAAGCCGAAGCCGGCGCGCTCCGAGGACATAACGGAGGTCATCAGGAACTGGCGCTCAATATGCAATGGATTGTCGATGGCATTGAAGCCGATTCTTGAGCACTATACAACCAAGGCGAACGGCGGCGGTAATAAGCTCCAGCTCATATATGAGGATGCGACCTACTATTCCATGGTATCAAGGCAGGAGTCTATCGACACGATAAAGCAGGCGATAGCCGCAAAGACAGGGCTTGACATGGAGATAGAGGTGATACATGCTGAGAGCGGAACGGATGTCTCACAGGAGTACGATACCCTTGAGGATATATGCAGAATGAATATCGTGGAGGAAGACTTCTAGGATTTTGTTGTAGACATATTTTGATTATTAAAATATAATATAATATTGTCTGGACTTGAAAATATATGTTTGGCGGATATGCCATGCCTTAGAGCCGGAATGGTTTTACGGAATGGCTTTTAACATTTAATTACAGAATAAAGGAGAATTTTATTATGGCAAAAAGAGGCGGTTTTCCGGGTGCTATGCCTGGTAATATGAATAATCTGATGAAGCAGGCACAGAAGATGCAGCGTCAGATGGAGGAGACTACAAAGGAACTTGAGGAGAAGGAAATTACAGCGTCGGCGGGCGGCGGTGCGGTTTCCGTAACGGTTTCCGGCAAAAAGGAGGTTACCAAGGTCACAATTGACCCTGAGGCAGTTGATACGGATGATATCGAGATGTTAGAGGATATGATTATGGCAGCGACCAATGAGGCGCTCAGACAGATTGAGGAGCTGTCACAGGCTTCGATGGCTAAGATTACAGGAGGACTTGGTGGTCTTGGCGGAGGCTTCCCATTCTAATGGAATACTACGGAAGTCAGATTAATAAGCTTATCGAGGAGCTTTCAAGGCTCCCGGGAATAGGTGCTAAGTCGGCACAGCGTCTTGCATTCCACATTATTGGAATGCCTAGAGAGCAGGTGGACAGTCTCTCAAGTGCCATTGTAAATGCCAAGACGAATGTAAGATACTGTAGCTGCTGTTGTACACTGACAGATGAAGAGCTGTGTCCGATATGCAGCAATCCAAGCCGCAACCACAGGGTTATCATGGTTGTGGAAAACACGAGGGACATGGCAGCGTATGAGAAAACACAGAAGTACGATGGTGTGTATCATGTCCTTCACGGTGCTATATCTCCGATGCTTGGCATAGGACCTAACGATATTAAACTCAAGGAGCTTATGAAGCGCCTTGAGGGTGATGTGGACGAAGTTATTATTGCCACCAATTCAAGTCTGGAAGGGGAAACAACGGCAATGTACATAAGCAAGCTTGTAAAGCCTACCGGAATCAAGGTAAGCCGTATAGCGAGCGGCGTGCCGGTTGGCGGTGACCTGGAGAATATAGATGAGGTGACACTGCTTCGTGCACTTGAGGGAAGAACACAGTTGTAGGGGTCATTGTCAATGCCGCAGGAGAATATTTTAGTAAACGATATAATAACAGATCACAGAGAGCGTATGCTGAACCTTAAGAAGTATTACCCGTTCTTCAAGCTGTCGGAGGTGTCCTTTTCATGGTACAGGGAAGGGATGTACGACAGCCTTGACATGGGGTATATTCTCATGGCGGTACTGCGCTTTTTTATTGAGGAAAACAATTTCAAGGAGAGGGACGTCACCTATACGGAATATGCCGCCTTTATGAGCAGGTGTATAAGACGTGACTTCAAGCTCAATCCGCCTTCGGGGGATATGAGCATTCTTGTTGAATATATTTTTGACAAATTAAAAAATGACGGTAAGCCGTTCATTTTCCGGTATTTTGATCCGGTTGACAGAAAGAAAAAGATATCAAGGGTGAGACTTATCGAGAGCCGCATAGAGGACGGAACGGTATGGTATTCAATCAGCCCGGAGGGAATCGAGTTCTATCTGGACACGAAGGAAATCAAGGACGAGAGCAGGATAAGCGTTGAGCAGCTCCTTCTTGAGAAGATGATACAGTCTAAGGATTTCAAGGGTGGAACGGATGTGGTGCGCCGCATAAACAAAGAGGTGGACTGTCTGTGGCTCAGGAAAAACCGTGTAATGTCGCTGCTTGCCTCGGATATTTTTTCCGGGCTTGAGGCGTATGAGGATTTTTTTGCCACAGGAGTAAAGTGGTTCGAGGAGGAGCAGAAGCTCTTTATAAAGAATTCAGAGCTTATACAGGCGGCTCAGAAAAGAGCGGAGACGGACAAAAATAATGATGATTATGCCTCGTATCTCAAGATAACGGGAGAAATATACCAGCTTGATACGGAGCTTAAGATAGCCATGAATAATCATCTGAAGCTGTTGTCAGCATGCACCCGGCTTGGGATAATGGCAGATGAGATGGTAAAAAAGGCGAAGCTTGGAAGGCTGAGACCGAGCTTTGATTTCAGAAATGCGCTGGAGCTTGCCATGAAGAATGATGACATAACACTTCTTGGCATGCTGGTGCGCCCTATAATGGGACTCAACACCCAAAAAACCTTGGGAATAAAAAGAATCGAGGATCTGATAACCTACAAGCCGGGACGCGATGACAAGGCGGAGCTTATCACAGACACCGTTCCGGAGAATATCGTATATGATGATGAGCTTGAGGATGAGAGAATACGCGGCAACTATTCGGCACTCATAAAGGTTCTGTTATCGCTCCTAAAGAGAAGGGATTGCATTGACCTCAGAACCTTCAACGAATGTGCCGCAAGGATTTTCGGCGAGGAGCTGTTTGAGAATGGTGACTACTACTCATTCATTGTGCATCTGTGCCAGAAAAAGGAGTACAGCTTCGAGGCGGACAGACAGAAGCCGGAGACATTTCTTGATGAAATCTTCCATGACTGTGCCCAGACCCAGGAATACGCTTCCTGTCTCGGAACCCACTTCACCATAACCCCCGCCGACCCACCCGATGAAATCGAGCTTGCAGAAGGCTTCACGGTATCAAACATACTTTTTACAAAACAGTAAACAGCAAAAACTAAAACAACGCCAATATAGTTAAATTACACAACGTCCGGGTCAAAAAAAAGTAGAAAGGAACACACACACATGGAGCAACGCAATCTGGAAAAAGCCCTTGAGCTTGCCGCCGCACTGATAAGAGGAGACAGAGTGAGTGCGTCAGGCGGCAATGTGGCACTCTATGAGGAATATTCTTCCAATTCGCAGGTATATGATGCGCTCAGGCTGATTTTAAAGAAGTTCGGGCTGGAGCTTTATGAATATAATAATGCACTGTTTGTCAGTGCGGATGAGGATAACGCCGGCATGGGAGATGCCGGCTTTGGCTTTACTAATGAGGAGCTGAGGCACGCTCTTGGTGTCAGGGTGAACAAGGAGCTTTTTTTGTGTTATCTTATAATATACTGTACCATGACGGAATTCTATAAGACGTCGGGCAGCTACACCTACACGGAGTTCGTAAGACATGAGGATGTCATAAAGGCTGTTGACAGCGCTTTGGTGAAGGTTATTGACCCTTCGGCAGGGCTTGTGCTTGATGATGTTGAGGAGAACAGCTTTAAAACGCTTGCGCTGCTGTGGGATGAGCTTCCTGTCACGTCGACCGATGACGTTCAGGGACAGAGAGCCGCCAGAAATTCCAAGACGGGCTATGTTAAACTTACGTTTAACTTTCTTGTGGCTCAGGGGCTTTTCGTGGAAAATCAGGATAAATATTATCCGACAGACAGGTTCAAGGCTATGGCGGAGAATTATTACAGTATCAACAGAGGCAGGCTATACGAGATATTAACAAGGGAAGAACAGGAGGCACAGAATGCCACAGATTAACAGAATCAGGGTCAACAATATAAAATATAATTTTGGCACTCAGTTCTACGATGATTTTCTGATGCGTTTTTCGTGCAGGAACACCATATATGACCTTGCAAACGGCGGAGGTAAGAGTGTGCTCATGCTTCTTCTGCTTCAGACGATGCTTCCGAACTGTACTCTTGACGAGAAGCAGCCTGTGGAGAAGCTGTTCGCGCAGCCGGGAGGAAGCACCACGATACATTCGCTTGTGGAGTGGAAATTAGATTCCTGCGATGTAAAGAACGGCTACAAGTACATGACCTGCGGCTTCTGCGCGCGTAAGGCGAGGGCAGGTGAGGACGCCGAGGGCGAGCAGAAGACGGGAATAGAGTATTTTAACTACTGTATTTTTTACAGGGAGTTCGGGGACAATGATATCAAGAATCTTCCGTTGTCCGATGGCAGGGAGAGAATTACCTACAATGGGCTGAAGGCATACCTGCGCGACCTTGAGAAGAAGGACTTCGGTGTGAAGGTGCGGCTTTTTGAGCGCAAGGGGGATTACCTAAGCTTCATAAATGACTATGGAATCTATGAGAGCCACTGGGAGCTGGTAAGGGGAATCAATAAGACCGAGGGACATGTCAGGACTTATTTTGAGAGTAATTACAGAACCACCAGAAAGGTTGTCGAGGATTTACTGATAGAGGAGATTATTGAGAAGTCGTACAACAACCGTATCCGCGGCGGGAACGGCGATGACGAGATGTCAGAGACCCTTCTTGAGATAAAGGATAAGCTTTTGGAGCTTGCCAAGAGAAGGGAGACGATGGACAATTATGATAAGGAGATTAAGCTCATATCTGATTTTTCCACCAAGGTGGCAGACTTCGGAAATATATTTGAGCGCAAGGAGGAGGGAAAGAACAGACTCTTTAAGTACCTTCTCATGGCGCAGGCGCAGACGAAGAAGAACGAAGCGCAGGCGCAGAAGCTTGCCGCGGATATAGCGGGTATAAGGCAGGCACAGCTTGAGGAAGAGAGGCTTATATCGGCGGCGCTTATCGCCGATGAGGAGGCGGAGCTTAGAAAGGTGCGTGCTCTGGTAGACAGCCTTTCGGAGGGCTATGAGCAGGCAGAGAAGAGCTTCGATAAAAAGAAGGAGGAGCTTGAGCTTTCCTACGCGGCGGAGGACTATGCGGATTATGTAAGGCAGGAGAGGAGCCTTGCGGAGCTTAAGCAGTACATTGACAACCGCAGCAGGGGAAGAGAGGACCTTGCAAAGGAGCTTGAAGGTCTGGCAGCGGCGAAGCACGCATATATGGCGGAGGAGCTTTCCACAACCGGGCACAGCCTCAGTGAAACAGAGGCAGAACTGCAGGAGAGCACGGAGGCGCTTGACAATCTCAGAGAGAATTACCGCATGAGCGATAACGAGTGTGCGAGAATCGACGGAGAGCTGGCCGGATACCGGAGGCAGGTTAAGGAGCTTGAGGACGAGCTTGCAGGTAAGTTAAAAGCAACGCCGCTCCTTGTGACGGAGAATGCGCCGGCGGAGGCAGAGCGCTATGGGGAAAATATCGCGGCATTGAAGGAAGCACTTGCGGCATTGGGTGATGAGCAAGCTAAGCTTAAGCTAAAGAGCGACAGTGATATAAATGAGCATGCGCAGACAACAGCGCAGCTGCAGATTTGCAGTAACAATATAGAGAAGCTTGAAAAAGAGCTTGCGGAGGCTAAGGACAGGGAGCGGGAGCTTGCTGCGCTTGCGAAGGTGTACGGTGAGCCGGATACGGATAATCTGCTTAGGTCACTTGGAGGTATTTATGACAGAATACTTTCACAGCGTGAACAGTTAAAAAATAAGAAGAGTGAGACACAGGGCTATATAAGCGCCATAGAGAACCTTAAACCTGTAGATTCCGATGGTGTTAAGAGAATGTGCGAATATCTTTCGAGCAGATATGAGGGAAGCGTTGTGAGCGGCGCCGAATATCTGAGGGAGAAAACAAGCGATGAATGTGCTGCACTCGCGGCACGTTTTCCGTACCTTCCGTATTCCGTGCTTGCGGGTGAGGACTATGACAGTATATGCTGTGACAGGAATGTGATGGCAATGGACTGCGGAGTAGTCCCGATAATAAGACTGTCGGCAGTGGAAGCACTGTTAGAGAACGATAATGAACCGGCGGTGCCGCAGGATGATGACAACTATATGCTTGCGTGCCGTGACCTGTCATTTATATATGATGAGGCGGGACGTCAGGCGGGGATAAGGAAGGCGTCGGAGGAGCTTGAGCAGATAAATGCAGAGCTTGTGAAGCTTGAGGACAGATATGAGGCGGTAAAGAGCGACTATGAGAGGGTGAGCGGTTATGTATGCACACCACTGAAAAATACTTCCCAGCTTGAGCTGCTTCTTGCAGGTCAGAGGTCGGAGCTTGAACAACTTGGCAGCCGGCTTGAAAGACTTGCCGATATCAATGAGGGCGCAAAGGAGCGCTCAATGCAGATATCAGACCGGAGGTCGGAGCTTGAAAGGAAGCTTTCGGAAAGTATTGAGATAAGGGATAAGCTTGAGGATATAGTGCGCCTCAGTGAAAGGCTTGCCGAGTATTCAAAGGAGATAAAAAAGAGCGAGGCTGATAAGGAGTCGGCAGTCAAGGCAAGGAGGCTCTCAAAGGAGCTGTGCGAGAGCAGGGAGAGGGCATTTAAGGAGCTGGAGAATAAAAGAAATATACTTCAGGAGACTATAGCTAAGATAAAAAAGACATGGGAGCGGTACGCTCCTTACTATAAGGAGCAGGCAGACACCGAAGCTGAACAGGAAAAAGCGAATGTCACGGCAGACGAGATAGACGCGAAATTTAATGCGATATATTCACTTATCACTGATGAGCTGGGTGATATAGCGGACAAGGAAAAGCTCATGTCTAACTGCACGGCGGCAATGGAAAAGGCGGAGCGCTCGATGCTTTACAGAGGTGTGAGCCTTGAGAGGGCAAAGGAGCTTGACAGCCGTGGACTTTTAAAGGAGAAGAGCAATGCGCAGATAAATGCCATGGCTGATGAGCAGGAGAAGCTCAGGCAGAACATGAAGAACCTGCAGGGGGAGCTTGATGCTGCCAGCACACAGATGAACAGGATTGAGGGAAGCTGTGAGTACGCGAAAAGAAGCTATGAGGAGCATTACGGAGAGTATATGCCTGTGGAAATAAATAATCCTCAGGAATATGCAGGGCAGCACAAGGCGGAGCTTTCGAGGCTTAAGAAGGAGCTTTCAAGATTTTCGGGGCTTGAAAAGGATAATCTCAAGGAGCAGACGGCATGTATGGTGATGCAGAAGGATCTTGAACGCATGGTAAGGACTGCCGCTCCGGATGCAGATGATATTATAAGCCGGATGACAACCGAGGGCGCGGATGAAGGCAGTGTGTCCGATGAGAAGCTCACCAACGAAATGTATGAGGAGGCAGGGCGTACCTTTGACGGTGTGTTGAAGGAGGAACAGAAAAAGCGCACTGCATTCATCAGGGCACGAGATCTGCTTGTCGATGAGCTTATGAGTCTTAATGCGTATGAGCTTGCACAGGAGGTGAAGCAGAATGTCCTTCCTCCGCAGACGCAGGAGGAGGCAGCGGCTCTCACGGATGCGCTTGGAACAACCAAGGACTGTATTGAATTAGAGCGCGGCAGAATAAGCAGGGGCATTGAGGACATGGAGCTTATCAAGAGCAATTTTGAGAACAGATGTGTCCAGATATGCACCAATATACGCTCTGAGCTTGAAAGGCTGGATAAGCTTTCAAGAATCACTCTTGACGAAGAGGCTATTCCGGTATTGTCATTACAGATTCCGTATGTGAAGGAAGAAATGTATAAAGACAGGATGTCTGTATATATTAATGAGACGGTATCCCTGGCAGAGGGCTTCAGGACTATGGACGAGAGGCTTAAATTCATAAGGGGAAGGCTCTGCTGGAAGAGACTGTTCTCCGTCATAGTTACGGACATGAACAGTATAAGATTAAGCCTGTACAAGCGTGAGAGGATAAAGGATCAGAGCCGTTATCTGCGCTATGAGGAGGCAGTCGGAAGTACAGGGCAGTCACAGGGTATATATATCCAGTTCCTTGTCTCTGTGATCAATTATATTGCAAGCATAAACGCAGGAGGAAAAGAGGCAGCAGTGCTCGGAAAGACGATATTCATTGATAATCCGTTCGGTGCGGCGAAGGATATATATATCTGGGAACCTATCTTTAAGCTTTTAAAGACCAACCATGTCCAGCTCATTGTCCCGGCGCGAGGAGCTACTCCGGCTATAACAGGACGATTCGATGTCAATTATGTACTTGGACAGAGACTTGTGGATAAAAAACAGCAGACAGTTGTGGTTGATTACCACAGTCAGGTAACAGAGAGCGAACTTGAATACGAAAGACTAACTTTTTCACAGGAAAGTTTTGATTTTCTCTAGGTGCTGTGATAAACTGGAAAAAAGCATGTAATGTGAGGTGAACATATTGGACAAGTATGAGTTGACCATTAAGATAGAAAAACTGGATAAGCTTGTAAAGAGCGGGGATTATGTCAATGCTGCCAAGGTTGCAGAGCAGCTTGAATGGAAGAAGATGAAACAGTGGACAGTCATGTCCAATGCTATAGAAGCGTATGTTGCAACAGGGAAATATGATAAGGCGAGAAATGTGTGCATTTATGCCTATAACCGTAAGCTTGGCGGAAGGAGACTTCTGGCAACTCTTATGGAGATGTATGTCAAGCTCGGTGAGCTGGATGATGCGGAGGAGATTTATCAGGAATATGTGGAGCTGGCACCGCGCGATGTGACCGGATATATCCTTCTGTATAAGTTAAAGCGCGCTAAGAAGGCACCTGTCGAGGAGCTTATAACCATTCTTCAGAACTACAAGGATAAGGAGCTTGACGAGGAGTATGAGTATGAGCTTGCGCTTCTCTACAGCGAGGCAGGACTTACCGACAAGTGTGTGAGGGAATGTGATGAGCTGGTGCTGTGGTTCGCAGATGGAATATATGTCGAGAAGGCGTTGAGACTTAAGCAGATGTATGTTCCGCTGACACCGGGGCAGATGGAGAAGCTTGCAAGGCTTGAGAAGCTGTCCTCACTCGGAATAAACAGCTCAGCTGTGTATGACGGCATGGGCGGTGAGCCGGCGCAGACGGAAGCTGCAGCAACAGAGGCGGAGCCGGACATAGCTTATGGGTATGATGACCGCGCGTACAATAATCATGGATACGATACTGACAATGCCGGTGCGTATGATAATGGAGAATATGATACCCGCGATATCAGTGCTTACGAACAACATGAATATGATACCCACGATACCCGACAGGACTATAATATGTCTTATGAGCCGACAGCTGAGGAAGCAGAGGACTATGACAACGAGGCATTATATGCCCTTGATGAAGAACAGGAGCAGCATGAGCAGCAGAAGCCGGGTATCGTTGAGGAGCCTGTGAGCCATGAAGCGGAGCTGGAAGAACCGGAGGCTTATGCCAACGAGACGGATTCTGCGGATGAGGAGAACAAGCCGGTATACATTGATGATATAGGAAACACAACAGAGTGGTCACCTATAGATATCGATAATGCTATATCAGCGCAGCCGGAGCCTGAAAAAGAAGTTAAACCACAGCCTTTAGAGAAAAAGCCTGCAAAGACAGCTATAAAAGAAGATATGCAGAAGCTTGAGCCGGATTATGATATAAGTATAAAGGTTCCCGACTATTCAGTATATGACACCAGAAACGTGCAGCAGGAGCTTAAGGCGAATGTCAATGAGATAATGGAGGCATATAAGAACAGGGAGAGAACCGAGGCACTCAGGGAAGCGGCACAGCTTGAAGATATACAGGATGATTCTGAGCCTACGAAGGAAATTATAATCAACAAGCACCAGTGGCGCAAGGCGTCAAGGAATGCAGCAAAGACACATGACGACAATGGAAAAAAGGCTTCGCCCGGCAGTACTGTGTCCGACAGCAGGCTGCCAGATATTAATTCCCTGAAAAATGCCGATATAAGAGAAGTCACGCAGCAGCTTACGCTTGAACAGATGTCGGAGCTTGTAGCACAGCTTCAGGCTGAGCAGGAGCGGAGAAGGAGGGAGGCGGCAGCAGACCGCGAAGCCAACTCTTCACAGATGGACATAACACAGTGGCTTTCCGATTTGGATGATGAGGATGATGAGAAGCAGCCTGATAATCGTGCCACAAGGGAGATTCCTGTAGCTGAGATTAAGAAGATGGTTATGCCTGTCAAATCAGAAGAGGAACAGGCTGAGGCACCACAGCAGCATACCCAGGACAGAAGGCGGGAGCCTGCACAGACTGAGCAGAAGGCAGATGACTACAGCAAAGAGGAGAGGGAGGCTCTTGAGAGGACGGTCAGGGAGATAGCTGCGTCAATCAATCCGGATGAGAAACCGAAGGCAGAATCAGATAAGCAGGAGCCAGAAGCTGAGGAGGAAGAATTCGAGGAGATTCCGGATATAGATGACAATGAGAGCATCGAAGAGGAAAATGATGTAAACGATGAGTCAGATGAAACAGGAGGTGTGCCTGATCTTGAACATGCGATAAATGCCGGAATAGAGCAGATAATCGAGGATAATGCCAAGGCAGCTGTAGGAGTTTCTGATTCGGGAAGATATCTGCTCAAGGATGAGGAGAGAGTATATCTTGACAGATATTTATATATGTCCGGCATGGAGAAGAGGTTGTGCAGATACATCGGAGCTAAGAGAGCTGAGGCTGTGGGAAAGCTTGATAATGCAGGGCATGCAGCCATCATGGGCAGCCGCACCACCGATAAGACAGCCTTTGCGATCAATCTGTTTAAAGCACTTCATGTGTATGACGAAGACCGTGAGCAGAAGCTTGCGCGCATATCAGCGGAAAAGATAAATGAGAAGGGCTATGAGGTGTATGCGGATAAGCTCGCAGGTCAGACTCTCGTAATTGAGAATGCAGGACGGTTAAAGAGGGAAACACTTGTCTCAATGATGAAGCTTAGTCGCAACACATTGTTTATTATCATGGACGAAGAGTTCGAGATAAATAAGCTCTTTGCGGACAATCCGGATATTGCAGATAATTTCACGGGTTGCTTTTTACTTAAGCAGTATACGGTAAATGAGCTTGTGGATATTGCCAAGGATTATGCGGAGAGTCAGGGATGGAGAGTCGAGGATAAGGCACTTTTAAAGCTGTATCTGATACTCAGCCAGGTTCCGAATGATGATCAGGGTAATGTTGTTGAACTGGTAAAGGAGATAATGAACCACGCTGCAGGACATGCGAAAAACAGGCTTGGCAATAAGCTTTTCGGCAGATTCCGTTCTGTTCTTACCATCAAGGAGGGTGACTTAAGCTCAGAGGATGAGTATGAAGATGACGAGGACGAAGAGAATACGGAAGCTGAGGAGGATACGCAGCCGGATGACTCTATAGAGAATGACAGGGATAAGCCTAAAAAAGAGAAAAAATCACGGGACTGGAAGAAGAATAAGCAGGCAGAGAAAAAGGCTTTTTCTGATGATACAGAAGATAATGACGACTATGATGAAGATGATGAGTACGACGATGACTATGATGATGACGATGATTATGATGAATAGTCGACATTAGAAAGTATGCTATTATTGGCAGACAATATTAAAATATAACCTGGAGGAGAAAGCAATGGGAAATGTAAAGGAAACAATTGAGAGCGGCAAAGCTGTTCTCGGAATCGAGTTCGGTTCAACAAGAATTAAGGCGGTACTCATTGACGAGAAGCATACACCGATAGCAGGGGGAAGCCATGAATGGGAGAACCGCTATGAGAATGGTGTGTGGACATACAGCCTTGATGATATATGGGGAGGTCTTACAGACTGTTATGCATCGTTGAAGGCGGATGTAAAGGAAAAATACGGAGTTACACTCAAAAGGCTTGGGGCAATAGGCTTTTCAGCCATGATGCACGGCTACATGGTATTTGATAAGGATGGGCAGCTTTTAGTTCCGTTCAGGACATGGAGAAACAGCATAACCGAGGAGGCAGCCGACGAGCTTACTTCACTTTTTAATTACAACATTCCTCAGAGATGGAGCATTGCCCATCTTTATCAGGCAATGTTAAATAATGAGGAGCACCTTCCGCGTATTGACTACATGACAACACTGGAGGGCTTCATACACTGGAAGCTTACCGGAAAGAGGGTTATCGGTGTCGGTGAAGCTTCCGGCATGTTCCCAATTGATACTGCTGCTAAGAATTATAATGCAAATATGGTAGGCAGATTCGACTCGCTCATCGAGGAGAGAAATGCACAGGGAGACAAGGCACAGCTTCCATGGAGACTCATGGATATTATGCCGAAGGTGCTTCTTGCGGGTGATGAGGCAGGAGTTCTCACAGCAGAGGGCGCAGCGCTCCTTGATAAGGATGGTGACCTTGAGGCGGGAATACCTATGTGCCCGCCTGAGGGAGATGCAGGAACAGGAATGACGGCCACCAACGCTGTTGCGGTGAGAACAGGAAATGTATCAGCCGGAACAAGCGTATTCGCGATGATAGTTATGGAGAAGGAGCTTTCCAAGGTATATCCTGAGATTGACCTTGTCACAACACCTACAGGAAATCTTGTATCCATGGTTCATTGCAACAACTGCACATCCGACCTCAACGCATGGGTCAACATATTCAAGGAGTTCGAGGAAGCTCTCGGAATACCTGTTGATATGAATAAGCTCTTTTCGGTCCTCTACAATAAGGCACTTGAGGGGGATGCAGACTGCGGAGGACTTATGTCCTATGGCTACATATCGGGCGAGAATATCACTCACATGGAGGAGGGAAGACCTCTGTTTGTGAGAAATACCAACAGTAAATTCAGTCTTGCCAACTTTATGAGAACACACCTTTACACATCACTCGGTGCTCTTAAGATAGGACTTGACATCTTACTAAAGGAAGAGGGTGTTAAGGTGGATTCCATCACAGGACACGGCGGACTCTTTAAGACCAAGGGGGTCGGGCAGAGCTTCCTTGCGGCAGCCATGGACGCTCCTATAACCGTCATGGAGACAGCAGGCGAGGGCGGCGCATGGGGAATGGCACTTCTTGCAGCATACATGATTAACAAAAATGATGGTGAGACACTTGACGATTACCTGAATAACAAGGTATTCGCCGGGCAGACGGGAAGCACATTGGAGCCTGCAGCGGAGGATGTCAAGGGCTTTGATGAGTTTATCGAGCGATATAAGGCAGGCCTTGCGGTAGAAAGAGCGGCAGTAGATTCACTTTAATTTGAACGCAGAATAGGCAATCCCCCGCTTCAAGTGCGTAGAGCACTAAGCGGTGGGTAAGGGGGATGCGAACTGCGTTCATGAGCAAGCAGCGAAAGCGGATTGCGAATGTCCGCTTTACTAATCAATCACTTATATATAGATTCGAGGCGTCAAAACATGCCGATTTAATTTAAGAGTGTATATAAATGTTTTGATACCGGAATCATATAAACAACGAGAAGGGAAGGTTTTATTATGTTAGAAGCGTTAAAAAAAGAAGTATACGAGGCTAATATGGAGCTTGTAAAGAGGGGACTTGTAATCTACACATGGGGAAATGTCAGCGGTATCGACAGGGAGAGCGGACTTGTTGTAATCAAGCCGAGCGGTGTCGAGTATGATGTGATGACACCTGATGACATGGTTGTTGTGGATATGGACGGAAAAGTAGTTGAGGGTAAGTATAAGCCTTCATCGGACACGGCTACACATCTTGTGCTCTATAAGCAGTACTCGGAGATTGGCGGTGTTGTACATACACATTCTAAGTGGGCAGTCACATTCGCGCAGGCGGGAATGGATATTCCGGCATTCGGAACAACACACGCAGACTATTTCTACGGCGATGTTCCATGCACAAGGGACTTGACCGCGCAGGAAATCTATGAGGCTTATGAGCTTAACACAGGAAATGTCATTGTAGAGACAGTCGGCGACACGGACGCCCTTGCCATTCCGGGAATCGTGGTAAAGAACCACGGACCGTTCGCATGGGGCAAGACTGCCAAGGGAGCCGTATATAATGCGGTGGTTCTCGAGGCTGTCGCAGAGATGGCATACAACACCATGACACTCAACCCTAGAGTACAGAGAGTGCCACAGCACCTTCTTGACAAGCATTACTTCAGAAAGCACGGAGCAAATGCCTACTACGGCCAGGGCGAGAACGAGGACCACTAAAGCTTTTGGGACAGGGGTCAGACCCCGTGTCCCAAGTCTGGGACGCGGGGTCTGACCCCCTGTCCCGGCGCAAAGGAGTTGTCTGGCGGTTAAAAGAAAATATGAAACAAATTGCGTGAATTAGAGGTGGATTTTGTACTGCACGGGCAGACAGAATCCACCTTTTGCATGCGGCACCGGGGGCTGACTCTAAATAGTACTTGTTAGTGCCATAAATGACTGCTATAATAATATAAAATAACAAATTAGGAGTAATGCGTCTGTATAAGAGGCGCAAGTCAATTATGGCATTTTACTTATTGGGAGATTGTATAAGAGAACAGAGAGAGAGACTTGGAGTTACGCAGGAGGAGCTGTGCGAGGGAATATGCTCTGTGCCTACATTGTCTAAAATAGAAAATGGCAGACAGGGCATGAGGTTAAACCAGTATATTGCAATTATGGAGAGGTTGGGGTTGCCTGTAGAACCTTTAGGAGTGCGGGTCACAAATGATGAAATGTACTGGTATAACATTAAGAGGGAAATAAGACATAGGCTGGCTTCACAGAAAGAGGATGTGGAGGAACTGCTGGATGAATTGAAGAATTGTCCGATTGGAATGGATAACATGACTGAGCAGTATATCACATTTGTGAGAGCCGGACTTAGGAGAGAAAAAGCTGGTTTTGATGATGAAATGCTTGAGTTGTTATTGCATGCAATACATTGTACCTATAGAAATTTTGATATAAACCAGGTAAACAGCGTTAAGCTTCTTACCACGGATGAAATTTTGATAATTAATTGTATTGCCAGTGTGCTTAGGAAGCAGGGAAAGACCATGCAGGCAATAATGTGGCAGAAGTTTTTAAAGGAATACTTAGAGCACAGCAATGCTGATTATGATGAGATTGTAAATACATATCCGCTTATATTATTTAATCTCAGTAATTTGCTTATGGAGTGTAAAAAATATAATGAAGCACTGGAACTTTGTTCAACGGGTATAGAGTATTGTAATAAACATGGAAAACTTAATATGTTCATGCAATTATTGTACAATAAGTCGATATGCCTTGCAGAGTGCGGGGACAAAAAGCAGGCAGCACAGTTCATGACAACTGCCTATATCATAGCAAAGGCAAGGGGTGATGAGCATAGAGCTGCCATTATTGATGAGACATTTGATGAATATAAACTAGATAAACTTATGCCGTGAAAATGTCATCTTCAAATGTTTGACATTCAATGAAATTGTCAGAAGATGGGGGTGTCTTGTCCGTGGCAGCTACAATATGGGTACATACATTTAAAAACAATAAAAATGAAATTACCAAAATGATATTTCTTTTCTTCATAAGATAAACCTCCTAAATCTGATTATATAACTCAGGATACAACAACATAAATGAAAAGACCATTAAGTTACAGGAAAATTAAAATTTTCCTGTAACTTAATGGTCATATTGAAGAAAGAGTGTTATGCTTTGGTTGTATTCGGATACAGGAACATTAAACAGTAGCATAAAAAGAACATAAGAATGGGAGGCACAACTACAGTGAAGAAAAAAATCAATTTATTTATTGCAATGATTTTGTCCGTGACAATGTTGTTCGGAAGTACAGTGTGTTTTGCCGCGGAGAATGACGCAGAGGTTGATAATACGCTGAGCGTGCAGAGTAATGAGAGTGTCAGGGCGGCAAGGTCTATGACGGACTCAAAACCTGTAACTATAAATGTTGGTGCCACAGGAGTTATTGCATATGTGAATCTTAACTATGCGTGGGATGAGGGATATACGGGGTGGTTTACGGGAGCAAGTCTTACGGGAACATACGTGCCCGTAGGAACAAGTCTGGTTTTGAGGGATTTTACTACAAGTGACGTTGGGAATAGCAGTTATATTACTGTAACGGTCACTTATATAATTAATGGTGCGCAGTATAATGCATCCGCAACATTTTATGTAGATGAATGGGGCGAAGTATCCTAACCTAACATTTAACAGGCATATTTAAAATGTAAATTCACAACAACCCAAGCCGCGATAATCTTATGTTATCACAGCTTGGGTTAAAGTGGTATAAAGGAGAACCGTTATGAATAAGAAAAAAAGATACAGTATATCCGTGTTTTTGCTACTGGTGATAATGACCATTACTGCATGTACCGGAAAACAATCCGATTCAGCAGATAATGATATTGTGGCATATAAGCCGCAGTATTCCCAGTACGATTTAACTTTCGATGCTTCAGCAGGAGTGGAGCCTAACTTCCATGGAATGTTTGTTCAGGGAGATAGCCTGTACTGTATCTCAAGAGACGATAGCAGAATGGACACGGTTAATATAATTGATATTTCGACAGGGGAACATAGTGAGAAACGGCTTGACTCTACGGCAAGCTATTACAGAACCGGGACGGGTTTTGCAGGCTTTAAATCCAAGAAGCTCACTATATATGATGAGAATTTTGACAAAACAGGTGAGGTGGATTTGAGTAAATTTATTGCAGAGCTGAATGCGTCAGGGGAATCTCTATTAATATATAATGGCAGCAATATTACTATGGATACAGAGGGCAATATCGGGATAGTAAGTAATATGAATACACTCTATATGGTTGACGCGAACGGAATGCTGCTGTCAAGGACGGAGTGTCCTGATAATATGAGCAGAATAGAAATGGTATTTGCTACCAATGCAGGAAGCTGGTATATTGTGTGTGGTGGTATGAATTATGGTGACACAGTATTCTACCCGGTGGATATAAAAAGTGGAACACTCGGTGATGGGATGGAAGATATACTGTATGGTGATAACAATACAGTGGTAGATATATGTCCGGTGGATGCGGATGATTTTTATATTTTTTCCCGAAATTATGTATATAGATATATTTCGGAAAGCTCGACTTCCGAAGAGTTGTGCTGTCTCAGAGATTATGGTGTGGAGATAGACAGCCAGGTAATGGGTGTTGGAAGTGGATTCGGGATGTTTGCAGATAATACGCCGGGAATTATAAATTACACCAGAAGTCAGACGAATGGGAATGCGGATGTAAGGGATATAGAGCTTGTAACATTTGTCAGGACAGAGGGAAAGGTGTCACAGAGGACGGAGCTTGTCGCTGCAACAATATCTGAGCCTTCCTTTAAAGAACGTGAGGCGGTCATGCGGTTTAACAAGTATAATCCCGATTACTATATCACTTTCAAGACATATTTGGATGAGGATTATCACACGGATGATAGAAAGGAGAAAGTCCGACTTGCCCGGCAGAGCTTTAACAATGACCTTGTGAGTGGTAAGGGGGCGGACATATATTTTTCGCCTTATGGAGAACTTGATTTTGAGAATCTTGGACAGAAAGGTGCGCTTGCGGATTTATATGAATTTATAGACGCGGACAGCGATATAAGCAGGGATGACTTTGTGCAGAGTATCCTTAAGGCTATGGAATATAAGGGAAAGCTGTATGCTGTGTCGCCTGATTTCAGCCTTAATACAATAGTTGGAAAGAAATCACTTCTGGGGCAGTATGATAAGTGGGATTACAATGCTGTGTATGAGCTTGCAAAGAGCCACCCGGATGCAATACTTTTTGCGAACAGTAATCAGGAGAAAAATCTTGACAAATTTATGGCGTATTCGCTGGATATGTTCTATAACAGTGATACCGCAGAGTGCGGCTTTGACTCGGAGCAGTTCATAAAGCTGCTTGAACTGGCAAAGGACAGTGGCACGGAATATGATAATAGCGCCGATATCGGAGAGCTTCTCAAGGATGAGAAGGTACTTCTGTATGAGGCACCGATAATTTTCTGGTATAATACACAGCTTTTGCCGTATTATTTTGGTGAGGATATAAGCTATGTCGGGTATCCGTCGAACGCTGAGAGTGGAACGGTGCTCAGATATTATTATCAGTGGGCTGTCAGCGGGCAGTCACAGCACAAGGATGGTGCATGGCAGTTTATAAAGAGCCTTTTTGACGATGAGTATCAGAAGAGCTGCTTTTATTTTCCTGTGATGAGGTCAAGCTTTGATGATGAGATAACTGAGGCAATGAATTATAGCGGAAGGAGTAAGACAGATCTTGCAAATGGTGTGGAAGTGCAATTACATGCCATGACCCAGAAGGAAGCAGAGGAGTTCCGCCGGCTTGTCGATAATGCAACGCTTGTTTACAAGCCCTATGATACAGTGAAGAGCATAATAAAGGAAGAGGCAGAATACCTCTTTGACGGAGTGCGCAGTGCGGAGGAGACCGCGGCGATAATACAGAACAGGGTGAAGCTCTACCTTGAGGAGAACAACTAGCTGGGACAGGGGTCTGACACCGGCGTCCCATGCTTGGGACACCGGTGTCAGACCCCTGTCCCAATTTTGCGTATTGTTTTTTTGGAAAAATTATTCTATACTGGATTTCCGGCGGCACAAGCCGTATACATTATTGTGTAAAGGGAGAAATTCGGAAGATGAGCAGTGAAGTAAATAAGGTAAGCAGGGATTTGACGAGCGGACCCTTAGCAAAGCAGATTCTGGTATTCAGTATACCGCTTGTGCTGTCTAACCTGTTGCAGGTGCTCTTTAATATGTCGGATATCGCGGTGGTCGGGCAGTTCGCCGGCTCACATGCGCTGGGAAGTGTTGGGTCGACAACCACGCTGGTGACGCTGTTTACCACGTTTTTGATAGGTGTGTCGGGCGGTGTGAATGTAATGACGGCGCAGTACATAGGTGCGAAGAAGGACAAGGATGTGCGTGAGGTCGTTCATTCGGCTGCGTGGATGTGCGCGCTCATGGGTGTGATACTGCTTCTGTTCGGGCAGGTGTTTTCAAAGCTTATTCTTGAAGTTATGAAGACCAAGGAAGAGCTTATAGACGGAGCCGCACTGTATCTTAGAATATATTTTCTCGGAATGCCTGCACTTGGAATATACAATTTCGGTAATGCGGTATTTTCGGCTGTCGGAGATACCAAGAAGCCTGTGTATATACTGGCATTTTCGGGTGTTGTGAATATTCTGCTCAATCTGTTTTTTGTCATAGTGTGCAGGCTTTCGGTTGCGGGGGTTGCCATCGCCAGCGTCACGTCGCAGTATATGTCGGCGGTGCTCATAATGATAGCACTTATGAAGGCGGATGAGAGAATACGTTTTTCGCCAAAGTATCTTAAGCTCTATCCGGACAAGGCAAAGGATCTTTTCAAGCTGGGCTTTCCGGCGGGAATACAGAACGCGATATTCCAGTTTGCCAACCTTTTTGTTCAGGTCGGCGTCAATTCGTTTGATGCGGTCATTGTCGAGGGAAATTCGGCGGCAACCAACGCGGACGCGCTTGTATATGATGTCATGGCGGCATTCTACACAGCCTGCGCAAGCTTCATGGGGCAGAACTATGGGGCAAGAAACAAAAAGAGAGTGCGCAACAGCTACATCATAAGCCTTGCCTATTCATTTGGAATCGGAATGGTAATGGGAATCACGCTCAACATATTGGGGCGTCCGTTCCTGTCACTTTTTACCAAGGATGCCGCAGTTATGGACGCGGGTATGCTGCGTCTTAACATTATGAGCATATCCTACGGCTTCTCAGCATTTATGGACTGTACAATAGCAGCTTCAAGAGGTCTGGGAAAGACGGTTGTACCAACGTACATAGTAATAATGGGCTCATGCGTGTTCAGAGTGATATGGATATATACGGTATTTGCGTATTTTAAGACGGTTCCGTCACTTTACATATTGTATATATGTTCGTGGACGCTCACCGCGATTGCGGAGTTTATATACTTTATGAGGATTTATAAGGAGCATATAAAGGTACTGTAAATGGTGGAAGCTCTATACAGAAGTCGTTGATTGTTGCGGTGAATAATTTACTATATAATTGAATTTTTTTGATAAAAATGAGAAAAAACCCCACAAGGTCACAGCTTGTGGGGTTTTTTCTCATTTATTCTTTACAGATTTTACTTCGTCATACCACACTATTTCTTCAACACAAATTTTCCGACAAGCTGCTGCAAGGTATCTGCCTGAGCCGACAGCTCTTCGCTTGTAGCGGATGTCTCCTGTGCTGCCGAGGAGTTGGACTGGACAACCTCTGCAATCTGGTTGACACCTTCGTTTGCCTCATCCATAGCCTTTGACTGAGTGTCCGAAGCTTCGCTCAGTGCTCTTGATGTCTCTGCAATGGACTGGATTCCGTCTATTACGGAGGTGAGGGCTTCCGCTGCACTGCGTGCAGCATGGTTGCCGTCATCAATCTCCTTAAGAGCACCCTCTATAAGCTCGCGTGTATCCACAGCGGACTTGGCACTCTGCTCGGCAAGCTGGCGGATCTCATCTGCGACTACGGCAAAACCACGGCCTGCGTCCCCTGCCCTTGCTGCCTCGATTGAAGCATTGAGTGAGAGAAGGTTGGTCTGGCTTGCGATGTCCTCTATGTTGGCTGTGATATTCTCAATCTTTCTCGAAGTCTCTGTTATGCGGACCATAGCCTCGGACAGCTTCTGCATCTGAACCCTGCTGTCATCAGCCTGTCTGGCATAATCAACCGCCTGCTTATGGGCTTCCTTAAGATTCTTGGCTGATTTATCGACTTCCTCAGTGATATTGGTAATAGTCGAGGTGAGCTCTTCAATAGCGCCTGCCTGCTCTGTGGCACCCTCTGCAAGGGATTGTGCGGACTGCGCAAGGTTGTCGGAGCCGGCGGCTACCTGTTTGGAAGCCTCATCAACCTGTGTGAGCGTTGCTATCATCTGGTGCTTGAGCTTCTGCATGGAGGTGAGCATGATGGAAAACTTACCGACATACTTGTCATGGCAGCCTGAGGTCGCTATGAAGTTGCCATCAGCCATCTCTCCTAGCACATATCCGATATCGGATATGAGTGTGTTGAGCTCTTCAGCCATGTATTTTGAATCGGCTAACATCTCTGCAATCTCGTCATCGTAGTTACTCTCAGGGAATGGACTGTCCAGGTCGCCTGCGGCAAGTAGCTTAAGACGCTTTGAAGTATCAGCAAGAGTGGCTTCAATTTCATTGGCGAACTTATTGCTGACCTTGTTAGACTGTAATCTTGTGGCAGCTATGAGGAGTAATATTACTGCGATGCATACAAATTCTATAATATTGAGCTGGCGTTTATATGCATTGCCTTTGGTAACATAGCAGTCCATGAGCTGCTTCATATAGCCATAGAGGGTATCGTATTCGGGAGTAAGCTTGTTCATCTCAAGACGCTGTGCATTGTTGCTTGCGTTTACATCGGAGGTTGCCCCCTGCCTTATAATCTCGTCGGACAGTGTCCAGTAATCATCTATGACGCTGCTTATATTGTCACATATTTTTTTTGCTTCAGAATAATTGCACTGCTCTGTTATAGAATTGAAATAGGTAGTAAAGCTATCTCTTTTATCAAAATAAATTTCCTGCTGTTCACTGATTGAGCCGGCATCCAGATAACCGATAACAGCGCGCAGGGCACTTCTTGAATCGGCGAAAACAGTCATCGCCTTACCGATGTCGCCCTGAATAAAGCCATATGACTTTAGGGAGTGGTTGAACTGTACGCTGGTAAATACAATTAAAATGATGGCAAGCACAATGGATATGCTCGTAATGTTGGTGATAAGGTTGAAATTTTTTCGCAGTCTGGTGTGAATACGCTGGCTGTCATTTGTTTTTTTTCTGTCTTCCATTAAGAATACACTTCCTTTCGCAATAAATAAATCTTGCCAAGCCGGGTTTTCACGGCTTGAAATATTTTTTGTAACACCCTGTCATTAGGATAGCATGTTTGTTAAAAAATGGAAACAATATTTTGAAAATTTTGCAAAAAAAAGTTATAAAATACCATAATTAAATCAAAACATGTAAAAAATCTCTGCGATGTAATTTATTATTACTTTTGGCAACAAAATGAGCAACAGATGGGCATAATTTGAAGAAAAATGCTTTGACAATATGGCGGTATGGCTTTAAAATGACTATAGGTGAAACAATTTATATAGTTGTTTTCCAAATGTTTTTTAATCTAAGAGAGCGAAAGCGGAACAGGAGAGGTAATATGAAGTTTTTTATTGACACAGCGAAGGTTGAAGACATTAAGAAAGCAAATGACATGGGGGTTATTTGCGGAGTAACAACGAATCCATCTTTAATTGCAAAAGAGGGCAGAGATTTTAATGAGGTTATCAAGGAGATAGCATCAATTGTTGACGGTCCGATAAGCGGTGAGGTTAAGGCTACAACCCAGGACGCTGAGGGTATGATTAAGGAAGGAAGAGAGATTGCAGCTATCCATCCTAACATGGTTGTCAAGATTCCTATGACTGTTGAAGGACTTAAGGCTACCAAGGTTCTCGCTTCAGAGGGTATCAAGGTTAATGTTACACTTATCTTCTCGGCTAATCAGGCGCTTCTTGCAGCGAGAGCGGGTGCAGCTTATGTTTCCCCATTCCTTGGAAGACTTGATGATATATCACAGCCGGGCATTGAACTTATCCGTACAATCTCAGATATTTTCATGAATTATCCTGAGATTGAGACAGAGATTATTGCAGCCAGCGTCCGCAATCCGATCCATGTAACAGACTGCGCACTTGCAGGGGCTGACATTGCAACGGTTCCTTATTCGGTAATCGAGCAGATGACTAAGCATCCGCTCACAACAGCAGGTATCGATAAGTTCGTTAAGGATTATGAAGCTGTATTCGGAAAGCAGAACTAATATCTTATAAAAAGGAGATTTTTATCTATGCGTGACAATGTAGAAAATATGTCCGTTAATGCCATCCGTGTTCTTGCGGCTGACGCTGTTCAGAAGGCTAATTCAGGACATCCGGGACTTCCTCTTGGTTCAGCAGCTATGGCTTATGAGCTCTGGGCTAATCACATGAATCACAATCCGGCAGATCCTAAGTGGTTCAACAGGGACAGATTCATATTATCGGGTGGACATGGTTCTACTCTTCTATACTCACTTCTCCATCTTTTTGGATATGGACTTACTAAGGAGGATCTGGCTCAGTTCCGCCAGTGGGGTTCACTCACACCGGGTCACCCTGAGTATGGTCATACAGTAGGTGTTGAGGCTACAACAGGACCTCTCGGAGCAGGCATGGGTATGGCTGTAGGTATGGCTGTAGCGGAAGCACATCTTGCCGCTGTATTTAACAAGGAGAATTACCCGGTTGTTGACCATTATACTTATGTTCTCGGCGGTGATGGATGTATGATGGAGGGAATTTCCTCTGAGGCATTCTCACTTGCGGGAACACTTGGACTTAGCAAGCTCATCGTGCTCTATGACTCCAACAAGATTTCCATAGAGGGTGGTACGGACATAGCATTTACCGAGGATGTGAAGAAGCGCTTCGAGGCGTTCGGCTTCCAGACACTTGTTGTTGAGGACGGTAATAATATTGAAGAGATCGGAAAGGCTATCGAGGAGGCTAAGGCTGACAAGACAAGACCTACCATGATTACGGTTAAGACTAAGATTGGTTACGGCTGTCCTGCCAAGGAGGGAAAGGCATCCGCTCACGGCGAACCTCTCGGCACAGACAATGTAGCAGCACTCAAGGAGAATCTCGGCTGGCCTTCACAGGAGCCTTTCTATGTACCTGATGAAGTATATGCAAACTACAAGGAGAAGGCTAAGAAGGGTGCAGCGGCAGAGGAAGCATGGAACAAGCTCTTTGCTGATTACTGCAAGGCATATCCTGAGATGAAGAAGCTCTGGGATGAGTATTTTGATGAGAATGCAGCGGACAAGGTTCTCCATGATGAGAACTTCTGGAGCTACGAGGACAAGCCACAGGCTACACGTAACCTCTCCGGTATCCAGATTAACAAGCTTAAGAATATGCTCCCTAACCTTATGGGCGGTTCGGCTGACCTTGCACCGTCTACTAAGACATATATGTCTGATATGGGAGATTTCTCCAAGGATAACTATGCGGGAAGAAATATGCACTTCGGCGTAAGAGAGCTTGCGATGACTGCTATCGGCAACGGTATGATGCTTCACGGCGGACTTCACGCTTTCGTGTCAACCTTCTTCGTGTTCAGCGATTATGTCAAGCCTATGGCGAGACTCTCAGCTATCATGGGAGTACCTCTTACCTTCGTGCTCACACATGACAGCATCGGTGTCGGCGAGGACGGACCTACACATGAGCCTATCGAGCAGCTTGCAATGCTTCGCGCACTTCCTAACTTCACGGTATACAGACCTTGTGATGCGACGGAGACGGCAGCAGCATGGGCTTATGCAGTGACCTCTAAAAAGACACCTACAGCTCTCGTTCTCACAAGACAGAATCTGCCTCAGATGGCTGGTTCCTCCAAGGAAGCTTTAAAGGGTGCCTATGTCATTGCTGACTCTGCAAAGAACGTACCTGATGCTATTCTTATCGCTTCGGGTTCTGAGGTATCACTTGCTGTAGATGCCAAGGCAGAGCTTATTAAGGATGGCATTGATGTGAGAGTTGTCTCCATGCCTTCTATGGATGTGTTCGAGCAGCAGAGCGATGAGTACAAGGAGTCCGTACTTCCTAAGAGCGTGAGAAAGAGAGTTGCCATCGAGGCGCTGTCAGACTTCGGCTGGGGCAGGTATGTAGGCCTTGACGGAGCTTATGTCACAATGCACAGCTTTGGTGCAAGTGCTCCTGCGGCTACACTCTTCAAGGAGTTCGGTTTCACGGTTGAAAATGTTGTCAGGACTGTTAAGGGACTCTGAAATTTAAGAATTTTTTGATTTTCAAATGGAAATTATATGAGTATAATTATGGCAGGGAGTGATAGTTGGCTCCCTGCCTGTTATTTTATTTATAGGATTCATGTGTCAAAATATGACAATCAAAGCTAGGAGTGTATAACGTATTATGTTTATGCATATCAGCTCCGTTGTACGAAGCAAGATGTTCTAAGAACATCTAAGCTTCTTCCAAAAGTCGTGATATGCATAAATATAACACGTTATACATGCTAAGTTTATAGCACATGTTTTGACCCCAACATCATACTTATCGTATTAACCATCAAAAGGGGCATATATCAATGAATACATTCCATCTTCAGGCAACCATCAAGAAAATAAACCGCCGCAAGCTTATCATGCCGGGTTTTTTCATTATTTTCAGCATTTTTATCCTGTATGCTACAGGGTTATATCATCTGTTTTCTGTCCCGGTTGTCGAAAATCCGGTGCAGGCAGCTGCCGCATACCATAACCGTACCCCTTACGTCAAGGCAAATCTTTCCAACCTGCACTATACAGGTGTGAACCGTATGCATGGTTCAAAAATAAAGGCATGCTACTACTACTGTCTGTATGACAACAACTGTTACTATGTCCTGATATCTGCATCAGCACTGGGTTTAAACGAATTTACTTCAATACCACCGGCACAGCTTACACAGTTTAAGTGTAGTGCCAAGCTCGATTCTAATATATCGGAAATAGATACGCTGAACAATCTTGTAAGTTATAATCTCAACTGGACAAGTCAGGCTCTCAATATGATGAGCAGCAAGGTACTGATAAACCAATACAGAATGTCACAGGGCAGGGAATATATTCTCCTCGCACTTATTGCACTTACAACATTGCTCGCAATCATACATGAGATAATAATTATTGTCGCACTTATAAATCCCCTTTATTCGCGCACTGTTCTTCGTCTTTCCCGATACGGCAGCAAAGTGGAGCTGTATCAGACAGCCTGTGATGAATTTGAATCCTCCCACGCCTATGCCCCGGGAATCACTCTCACGGACAACTTCTTTATCGCTTATGACAGGCACAATATACATATTGTCCCACTGGATGTAATTGTATGGGCATATAAATTCGGTACTCTTCACACAAGACTGCTTCATCACGATATAAGCTATTCACTCAGTGTTGTCGCAAATGATAAAAAGCACTACATTGTACATCATAAGACAAAGGATTCTGTTGAACTGGTTCTGAATGCACTTCAGACACGTTTTCCGGAAATACTCATCGGCTACAGTGCCGGAAAATTTCAGTCTTGACGTTGACCTGCTTATGTTATAAAATAATTTTACTATGGTTGTTTTACTGCAACCGGCAGAAGAATATAATATTTTAAAAGGAAGTATAATCATGTCATTACTTGAAACATGGAGAAATCTTGCATACGAGCAGGAGATGGACGACCAGAAATACCAGATGTTCTGGGCAACATATTTTAACTTTGAGAAAGGTGTTTATGAGCAGATTCTTGCAGCCAAGGAGCCTGTAAGCGGCACAGTTAAGGAGCTTGCTGAGCGCTTCGGTCTTGAACTTCTTACCATGGTAGGTGTTCTCGATGGAATCAATGACAGCTTAAAGACACCTAACCCTATCGAGACTATGGACGAGAACACAGTTGTTTCCATGGATTTCGACAAGGAATTACTCTACAAGAACATGGTAGCTGCCAAGGCAGAGTGGTTATATACACTCCCACAGTGGGATGCTCTTCTTGACGCTGACACACGTAAGGCTCTCTACAAGGAGCAGAAGCTTTCCACAACTGTTGTCAACACACAGCCTAAGGTTGGACGTAATGATCCATGTCCTTGCGGCTCAGGAAAGAAATATAAAAAATGCTGTGGAGCGAATGCATAAATCTTTTTCTTATGGTAATACTTTTATTATCACAAAAGAAGATTTACCGATTTTCTGTTTAAATGACAGAAAATTATCCTCCCCTTTTTATGGCACATGCCGCATGATGCGCGTGTGCCTTTTTTGAAAGGAGATTATATGAAAAAAAGAGTATTGGCGATAGCCGCCATCGTAATATTAGCCGGACTGTATGTAGCATGCCTTGTGCTCGCACTTATACATAGTGATGCAGCTTTCAAGCTGTTACAGCTCACTCTTGTGATGACAGTGCTTGTTCCCGTGACAGCATATGTCGCGATGATGTTCTACAAATTAAGCCACAGGGATGACGAAAACTAATTGGGACAGGGGTCTGACACCGGCGTCCCAATTTGGGGACACCGGTGTCAGACCCCTGTCCCAGCGAGCGCTCCCATGGCGCGCAAACAAAATGAGCATGAAGTCCTAGACTTCATGCTCAAATATAATAAGCTCTGCATTATTCTTTTCTGAGATAACTATTCTTTTTAATATCCTGTAGCCCGCACTCTTAGAGTACTTCACAGCCATCTGCGGATTCCTTGAATATATTATGATTCTTCCATCCATAGTCAGATGCCTGTCAGCACATGTAAAGAATCTTCTATAGATATTATCTAATTCGAGTGTTACCTTGTCATTCATCGCAAACGGCATGTCCGTAAATATCTCATCGAAGAGATACTCATGTTCAAAGGTAAAGAAATCCCTGTTGATGTAGTGGACTATCTGCCCTGCCGCCTCCGTGTTCAGCTTCGCACCGGCAACAGCCTCCGCACTTATATCAAGTCCGTAGGATGTATTGGCTTTAACAGCCTTCTGCCTCTCAATAAGCATTGTTCCCACACCGCAGAACGGGTCAAGCACCTGTGCATCGGAAACCATATACTCTTTGGCAAGCTCCACAAGAAGTGCCGCATTCACTGGCTTGATTGATGCCGCGATATGCTTTCTGAAATATGAGAATCTCTCATCCTCAATGGTATAGAGCTTCAAAAGTAAATTGAGCTTATGCTCCTTATTCTCAATAAGTCTAAGTTCAATCTCATAGTCCGATGCAGAATTGATGAGCGTTCTCTTACTCTGCCGCTCAAGCTCACCTGAAAATCTGCGGACGAATTTTCCCCTCTTCTCCATATCAAGTGCGCTCTTAAGCTCCACACGGAAATAAAACGGCTGTCCGTTCTCCCCTCCGTGAAGCCTGTACAGAAGCTTCATAAGTCCCGACCCGGCAAGCATAGCCGCTGCCTTCTCCGGCTCAAACTCACATGTCCGGCAGCCCGGTATCACGAAAAGCACATCGCTGTAGGTTCTTATATCCCTCAAAAAAGTAAGATTGTCGGTGGAGAAACGCACACCACCCTTGAACGGAAGCACCTTCACACCGCACTCCTCAAGCTGCAGCCTCGTGGTGTCCATGTTAAGGCGGTTGGTGATAAGGATTCCCTCCGTGTCGGCTTCAAGTCTCTTAAAGCCCGTAAATTCATGCCTGCTTATGCCCTCACATGAGACAATAAGCTCTGTAAGCGCTTTCAGCTCCTCATTGATATGCTTTCTGTTCTCAGGCGTAATCTCCGTATCAGAAAGCTCCTTCACACGCCCCTTAAAGAAAGGAAGATACTCCTCAATATCATACCCCTTAAGTGCCTCTAAGTACGCTGAACGCACAAAAAGCTGGGTTTCTTTACGGTAACTGTCAACAAGTGGCTGAATAAAATCAGACATATCAAGCTCTCCCATAAGGAGAGCCGCATTCTTTCTTACCTTAGGGTCATCGCTGTCAAGGAAGCCCGTCATAGTTCCAAGGTCATCCTCGACAAGCTCAAACAAATCATTCATTCCGGCGTCATCCTTGACTGCACTGCGGAGTGCACTAAGATTCTGCCTTGTATCTATGCCTCTTACGGCATTCTCATAAAGTTCTCTGACCATAATTATAATCTGCTGGTTCTCTTGATGATATCATGTCTCTTAGGTCCATTGGATACAAGAGTGATAGGTGCCTGAATCTCCTGCTCGATGGCATCGATATAGTCCTTACATGCCTGTGGAAGCTCTTCATAGTTCTTAATTCCTCTTATATCACACTTCCAGCCCGGCATCTTCTTAAGAACAGGCTTAGCCTTCTCAAGCTTATATGTTGTAGGGAAGTCCTTAACAACCTCACCATCTATCTCATAGCCAACACACATAGGAATCTCATCAAGATATCCTAGAACATCAAGCACTGTGAGTGCAACCTCTGTTGTTCCCTGCATACGCACACCGTAACGTGTAGCTACAGCATCGAACCAGCCCATACGTCTTGGGCGGCCTGTTGTTGCGCCGAACTCTCCGCCGTCACCGCCGCGTCTTCTGAGCTCATCTGCCTCATCACCGAATATCTCACTCACGAATGCACCTGCACCAACCGCTGATGAGTAGGCCTTGACTACCGTTACAACATCCTTAATCTCCGAAGCCGGTATACCTGCTCCGATAGCGCCGTAAGCGGCAAGTGTCGAAGAAGATGTTACCATCGGATAAATTCCGTGATCCGGATCCTTGAGTGCTCCAAGCTGACCCTCAAGAAGAATATTCTTTCCTTCCTTGATAGCGTTGTGCAGGTAGAGTGATACATCTGCAACATAAGGCTCTACCATATCTCTGTATGAAAGCATAAGCTTGAATACTTCATCAGCATCAAGAAGCGGCTTATGATAGAGGTGCTCAAGCAGAATATTCTTGTATGCAACAACTCTCTCAACCTTCTCCTTAAGAGAAGCCTCGTCAAAGAGCTCACTCACCTGAAAACCAATCTTTGCATATTTATCTGAATAGAAAGGAGCAATACCCGACTTTGTCGAGCCAAATGACTTTCCTGCAAGTCTCGCTTCCTCGTATGTATCGAAATCAACATGATACGGCATAAGAATCTGTGCCCTGTCCGATACAAGAATCTTAGGTGCCGGCACACCTCTGTCCTCCAGGCTCTTAATCTCATTGAAGAGATAAGGAATGTTGAGTGCAACTCCGTTACCTATAACACTTGTTGTATGATTATAGAATACACCCGATGGAAGAAGATGAAGTGCGAACTTGCCATAGTCATTGATAATAGTATGGCCTGCATTGCTTCCTCCCTGAAAACGAACAATAATATCAGACTCCTCAGCAAGCATATCTGTAATCTTACCCTTGCCTTCGTCTCCCCAGTTTGCTCCGACAATAGCCTTAACCATGGTTATTCCTCCTAATAGTCAATAATAATGTATGAATCTTATCATACTTTTAATTTGATAGTACGGACTCGAGCCCATACTGTTGTAGTATACTATAAAAACTCATTTATGTAAATGCAATAAACGAAAAATAAAAATATATTACAAGGAAAAATTTCTCCGCTTTCACTTCTTTCTTTTCTGCAATACCTTTCTCTTCTGCAATGCCTGTTTTATCCTGTATAATCTGTAAACAGCCGGTTAAAGCTCTGCCTTGTCAATTCTTTGAAAGCACAGCTTCAAGAACATCGAAGAAATTTTCAAAGGTCTTTCTGCAGCACATCGGATTCTCAATCACAATTCCGTCCGCTGCAAGTCCTGTTACCGCAAATGCCATAGCCATCCTATGATCATCAAAGGTCTTAATGTGTGCCGGCTGCGGTATACCATGACAGATATAGATACCCTCTTTTCCATCCTCAGTAAATGTTCCGCACTCAATATTCATGGCACGAAGATTGGTAAGTACCGCTTCTATTCTGTCCGATTCCTGAAGCCTTATGTGGCCAACATTATGTATCCTTGTTGTTCCCTGTGCAAACGGAGCGATTGCAGCAAGCGTCATACTCTGGTCTGAGAAATCATTCATATCAACGTCCACCGGCTTCAATATTCCACCATCCGGTGCATCCACCTGTATGCCCTCCCCTGTCTGGTTCACTGTACATCCCATTTTTTTCAGTACATCAAGAAATTTCATGTCCCCCTGCATCATTCCGTATCTGCTCTCCCTCACGGTGACACTTCCGCCGGTAACAGCCGCCGCCGCCCAGAAATAACATGCCGCCGAGATATCCGGCTCAATATAATATTTCCCTGGATTATACCTCTGTCCTGCCCCTACATGATAATCATGTCCATCATATTCTACATTGCACCCAAAAGCTTTCATCATTGCAGAGGTTATCCTTATATATGCCCCATCTGTCTTTTCGCTGGTTATCTTAATGTCAAGCCCCTCAGGAATAAGCACTCCCGCCATCATGAGCGCACTCAGAAACTGGGTACTGCGGCTTATATCTATATGGACAACCGCGGGCTTATCTCCCACATTGCCGGTTCCTGTATCCACAAGAGCGGTATTCTGTGCATTATCCGGACTGCAGTTCTTATCCGGCACACCATGACAGCCGCGTCCTCTCACCTTCACCGGCAGATGTCCCCTCTCACCGAGATATTCAAATTCGGCTCCCAACTCTGTCAATGCTTCAAAAAGCGAATCCATTGGCCTTGCCTGCATCTGCGGTGTGGCATTTATTGTATATCCGCCGTCTGAGAGTGCAAGCATTGCCGTGAGGAAACGTGCCGCAGTACCGGCGCTCCCCACGTCTATCACACCTGTCCTGTTAGGTATTTTTCCACCAAGCCCATCTATCTCCACCCTTTTATCCACTTCATCGACAGCAACATTGTACCCTAATGCTTCAAGGCTCCCTATGAAATGTCTCGAATCATCCGAAAATAATGCCCCATCAAGGACCGTGTGTCCGCAGGCCATCGCTGCCATAAACAGTGCCCTGTTGGTCACGCTCTTAGAACCCGGAACCGTAACACATGCCCTTATAGGATGAACTGCCCTCCTTACCTTATATACACTACCTGTTTCACCTGCACCCATGATATTCCTCGCTTCTTATTTTTGTTTTTATAATTTTTGGGAGGGGGGACAAAACATGTACAATTAATCTATGAGTGTATAACGTATTATATTAATGCATATCAGCTCCATTGTCCGAAGCAAGATGTTCTAAGAACATCTAAGCTTCTCCCCAAAGTCGTGATATGCATAAATATAATACGTTATACACAGCCAGGTATACACAACATATTTTGTCACCCGAATACTTATACACAATTTTATCACCCCACAACTTCATTGGCAAGTTGCTCTTGCTTATATCCGGCAAGTATATTATCATGTTCTCCTAGACAATAACACATAAGGTTATGCAGTATTTATATTAATTTTCAGGAAAGGATACATTGAGCTATGAATGAAAAAGCACCACAGCGCAAAAGCAAAAGAAATAATAACCATACAGCCACATACCTTTTATGTGCGCTAACCATATCGATTGTCATAGTTATTGTACTGCTCACATCCGTGCTGTCAAAAAAATCCGGAAAAGAGAACGAAACACCTGAGCACACGGTTGATACAGCTTCAACCGACACCTCCACCGATACCTTCACTGAGGAGGCAGCATATCCGACTATCAGTGAAATCACTTTGTTTGACAGAAACTACGCACAGGATATCACTGAATTCAGTTTATCCTCCGATGAACTCACCGGTCTTGAGCATGATGAAATATATTCTGACATCTGCAAGGCACTTAAGTTTTTCAACTCTCTTAAGAGCGTTGACCTGACAGCCGCCGGCCTTGAACTTGATGAGATGACAGCATTAAAGGACATTTACCCGGACATAGATTTCATTTGGACAGTAAAGTTATGCGGAAAGGAAGTTTCCTCCGAGGAGACTGAGCTTGACATAAGCGGAATAGAGATTACCGACATCGAAGATTTTAAAAAGCACATTAAGGCGCTTGACAATCTTAACTATATTGATATGTGTGACTGTGGACTTACAAATGAACAGATGGAACAGCTTAAAAACGATTTTCCTTCCATCAAGTTCGTCTGGAAGGTCACCCTCGGCTTGTGGACAATAAGAACCGATACCGTAGCCTTCTCAACCCTCAAGGATGGAACAATAACCTATCGTCTCACCAACGAGGACTGCAAGGTATTAAAATACTGCACTGACATGGTCGCACTTGATTTAGGGCACAACAAGGTCACAGATTTATCTTTCCTCGAATACATGCCTGAGCTTAAGATACTGATTCTTGTAGACAACTGGCTCACCGACACGCAGTCACCTTATCTGTATGACCTGTCGATGCTTAAATACTGTCCTAAGCTCATGTACCTTGAATTTTTTGTGGGGGATGTGAGTGATATAAGCGTGTTTGACTATCTTCCGAACCTTGTGGACCTCAACATCAGCTATAACCCGATAAGCGATGTATCACATCTTCTGAACTTTACAAAGCTTGAGCGTCTGTATATAGAACACACCAGCCTGACCGAACAGGATTACGAGCTTCTTAAGGAAACCTATCCTGATGCCTACATCGTATATTACGGTGAAGGCTCTGTCGACCAAGGCTGGCGTGAACATGAGAGGTATTTTGCAATGATTGATATGTTCCACAATAATTATGTGAATGACCTTTTTAAGAACTAGCCCTTAACAGCACCAAGTGCAATGCCCTGTACGATATATTTTGAAAGAAAAATATACACTACAATTACAGGGAAAATAGAAAATGCAATTGTGACATAAACCTGACCCATATCGAACTTGAGCCAATCCGCACTTCTTAGCTGTGCGATAAGTATCGGAAGTGTCTTGACACTGTCCTTCTTAAGCACAAGTGCCGGAACGAAGTAATTATTCCAGCTTGATACAAATGTAAATATTGCCTGTACGGCAATCGCCGGCTTCATTATTGGAAGCACGATATTGTTGAAGGTATGGAACTCACCGGAGCCATCTATTCTGGCAGCCTCTATTATTGCGAGCGGTAATGTACTTTCCATGTACTGCTTCATATAATAGAAGGTTACCGGTGCGGCGATTGTCGGCACAATCAGCGGAATAAAGGTGTCCATAAGATGCATATTGTCCATGAGCCTGATAAATCCAAGAGCTGTTACCTGGCTTGGAATCATCATAACTGCAAGTATGAACGCAAATATAAATTTTTTAAGTTTAAAATCATATACGTGAATCGCATAGGCGGTCATCGCTGAGAAATATGTACACAGAACAGCGCTGAGTGTTGAAATGATAATACTGTTAATCATTCCCGATATAATCGGCTGTGTTCCATGAATGACATGATTCCAGTTTACAAGAAGATTTTTTCCCGGAACAATCGAAAAACCCTTCTGTATCTCTGCATGTGTCTTTGTGGCATTTACAAAGAGTACATAAAACCAGAACAGACACAGTATTGATATCAGTGTAAGAACCACGTATGCCACCGCTCTTCTTATGTGAACTGAGTCTTTATTATTATTATTACTCTTACCCATAATCATACCTCCCCTTCTAATCCTTCTTGCGATACATTACAGAATATATTATGAGACTCAGTATAGCTGTTATAATAAACAGGAATACAGAAAGTGCTCCACCAAGTCCATAATTCTTACTGTACAGGTGCTGATTAAGATACATAATAAGCGTCTTTGTTGATTCAGCAGGTGCACCGGAACCATTAGTAAGAATCTGAGGCACATCGAACATCTGAATACCACCGATCATAGAGGTAATAATTACATATATAAGGATAGGCTTAAGAAGAGGAAGCGTTATCCTGTAGAATCTCTGCCATGAACTTGCGCCATCTACCTCCGCCGCCTCAAACAGCGAGGTGTCAATGCCCATAATTCCTGCCATGAGAATAATAGTCGTATTTCCGAACCACATGAGGAAGTTCATAAAACCAACCAGGCCTCTTGTAGCCCATACATTAGAGAAAAATCTCACCGGATTTTCCTGAGTGGCAATTCCCATCTTGATAAGAATTGCATTGATTGGTCCGACATCTGAGAACAATGCAAAAAACAACATTGAGAACGCAGAGGCCATAATCAGGTTAGGAAGATATATAACTGTCTTAAAGAATCTGCTTCCCTTCAGCTTCAATCTCACATCGGAAAACCACTGCCCCAGAAGAAGTGATACTATTATCTGCGGTATGAAACCGATAACCCACATGATAAGCGTGTTTGCCGTATACTTCAAAAGGCTAACATCCGAAAAAATCGTTTTATAGTTCTCAAGTCCAACCCATGTCGGTCCTACCTGCATGAGTCCTACCCTGTAGTTCTCAAAAAAGCTGTTATAAATCGTACTGACTAATGGAATCAACTGAAAAATCACATACACAAGCACAAAAGGGATGAGGAAGATATATCCCCATTTATTGTACCTTACTATCTTGCTCTTTCCTTCGGTTTTTTTCATACAATCATCACTCCTCACCTGCAAAACAATTCCACCCTATTTTTAGCCAAAACATGCCTGCCCCATATAGAGCAGGCATGTTATACTTACATTTTAAATTTTAAGGTTAATTATTCAGCCTTAAGGTTAGGATACTTAACAACAATGTTCTTCTTGAAGGTTGCAAGTGCCTCGTCAAGTGTTGCATTGCCTGTGAAGTAATCCTTCATAGCCTTCTGGAACTCCTCGTTACAGCCCTGATCATAGGATGAAAGGTTGCTGAGGTCAATCTTGTCTGCACCTGCACAGAACATTGCAAGTGGATTCTGTCCGCCAAGAACCTTACTCTGATAAGATGTATCTGCCGCCATAGTCTCCATTGCCGGCTTGTTGTTAACGAAGTCATTGTCCTTCTTAACAATCTCTGTCATGACATCCTTGTTAGTTGTGAGCTGTCTCATGATGTCTGCTACAAGTGTAGTGTTATCTGTTCCCTGTGCTGCACAGATCCATGTACCACCCCAGAAGAAGCCCTGAGGACCTTCGGTTGCTGCCCATCCGCCGTTAGCCGCGATACTGGCTGCATCAGATACATTCATGGAGAAGTCAACGAACCATGCCGGTCCAAAGTAGCAGAATACCTTTCCTTCCGGATAGAAGCCCTTGCTCCAGTTGTCATCCCAGAGTGATGACTGATTGTTGTAGCCATTATCCGTGAATGTCTTAGTCTGGGAAACCCAGTTCATAATGTTATCATCAATTACAACCTTGCCATCAACTACCCATGGGCTTGATACATTGTTGGAGAAAACTCTGAATGTATCATCAAAGCCTGATACCATGAAATATCCGCTATCCTTCATAGTCTTAGCCGTCTTCTCAAAGGTTGACCAATCAGATACGCTCTTCTGAACCTCTGCCGGATCATCTGTTCCTAAAACTTCCTTGGCAATATCTCTGTTGTAAATAAGTACACCAGGGCAGCCCTGCCATGAAAGACCCTTTAAAACACCCTTGGAATCTGTCACGATATCCTGTGTATACTTATACTGGTCAGCTATTTCGCTGTCTGTTATACCTAAATCCTTGATTGGCATTGTATAGTCTGTATCTACATACTTAAGTGCGTAATCTGCCTCTACAAGGAATATATCAATCTTATCATCAGCTGCTGCATCCTTCTGCTTAAGAAGTGCTTCATCAAGATTGTTCTGGTATGCATTATTCTCATTAGGTGTTGTATGCCACTTAACTGTAACATCACCAATCTTACCTGTGGAATCATCGGTCTTTACATATCCAGGGTAATGATCTGTAACCCTGCTCTTAAACTCTTCATTCCATACATAAATGTTAAGTACAGAGCCTTCCTTTCCATCAGTATTTCCCGATGCTGCATTGTTGCTCTTAGAGCATCCTGCAAGAGCTGTTGTTGCCATCAAACCTACTAACATTGTCGCCGCAAACTTTTTGAATTTTCTCATATTCTTCCTCCATTTCTCCGGCTTAAACACTGCCTGCCACCCCGGCAAATGCGTAGAAAATATATTTCTACTGAACAATAGTTGCATTAAGGTTACTTACTGACCCTCCCGTCAGAACCTTTCCCTCAATCACATAGCTTTTCTTAAGTGTGGTTTTCGGTTTTCTGATTAAATCGATTAAGCATGAGGCAGCTTCCCTGCCCATCCCCTCCCCGGCCTGCTGCAGTGTCGTAATCTGCGGCTCGTATATGACAGAATATCTTATTCCGTCGTAACCGGTGACTGATATATCACCAGGTATGCTAAGACCGTGGCTCTTGATGATGTTCGCACCGCTTATCGCTGTGATGTCATCCGGATACATGATACAGGTAGGCCGCTCTTTCAGTTGAAGCAGCTTCCTTGTACATTTAACTGCACCTGCTGTGTCATGGTATCTGCATTCGCACACATACTCCTTACAGACATCAAGTCCAAGCTGCTCCATTGTTCTGTAAAAGCTCGTAACTCTGTCTCTCGTAACCGAGCTGTCATCTCCGTGAATGAATGCAATCCTCCTGTGTCCCATTGAGTACAGATATTCTACAAGATCCTTCACACCCTTTATATTGTCCGACATCACCGATATAGTATCATTGAAGATATGGTCTATAGTCACTATCGGTATTCCGCTGTTGACAAGCTCGATAACCTGAGGATCACTATAATCTATACAGGCTATTATCACTCCGTCAAACTGTCGTATCCGACAGAACTCACTATATGTAATCTTCCTTCCGCCAATCCTATTCGTTATAAACGTAATACTGTATCCCAGGATCTCTGCCTGAGACCTGATTCCCTCAAGAACCCTCGCAAAATACTCATGTGTAAGACCCGTGTTAGCCGCATCTACAAACAGAATACCTATGTTATAGGTTCTGTTCGTCTTAAGTGCAACCGCAGCCATGTTAGGTATGTATCCAAGCTCAGCAGCCTTAGCCTTAATCATGGTCTTAGTCTCTTCACTTATATCGCTATAACCATTGAGCGCCTTACTCACTGTTGCAACAGATACATTACATGCATTCGCTATGTCCTTTACGGATATCATTCCGTCACCGCCTTCCCGAATTGGTATGTAGGATTGCATTGGCAATCTCATCGGTGCCCGCATCACTTAATCGTTTTCGCATGTTTATAGTACATCATTTTGAATATAAAATCAATAGTTTTTTGAAAATTTTTAGTAAATTTGTATATTTTCTTTCTCTTTTATTTCACTCAATGCTTAAATCATTAAGTTTAGAGTTATTTTTGCATATTTTTTGTGTATTTTCACTAATACGTTTTAGCGAAATTACATAGGTATTTACATTGTTCTTTCATCAAATCCCCTATATAGGTATAGAATAATTAAAAAAATGCCGCACCACATTACATAGTACGGCATTTGTCCCAAAATTATTCCCAATATTTTATTGTATTGCAGTCTCAATACTTAATATCAATATTATACGTTAATCTGCGCTGTCATGCCAAGCTCATCCTTGCTGGCTTCAAGTACAGGATTTATAACTTCATTTAAGAATTCATCAACCTGCTCCTTGGCACGTCCTGTATACTTAGACGGATCCATGGACTTCTTGAGGTCATCAAGAGAAAGATTAAACGCAGGGTCTGCGGCGATAAGCTCAAGGAGATTGTTGTCAAGACCTCTCTCCTTGACATTGCGTCCTGCCTCCATAGAAAGTGTTCTTATCTTCTCATGAAGCTCCTGACGGTCGCCGCCTGCCTTTACGGCATCCATCATAATGTTCTCTGTAGCCATGAAAGGAAGCTCTGCCATGATATGCTTCTCAATAACCTTCTCATACACTACAAGTCCGTCAACAACATTCATGTATAAGTCTAAGATACCATCAACAGCAAGGAATGCTTCCGGCACGGACATTCTCTTGTTGGCAGAATCGTCAAGTGTTCTCTCAAACCACTGCGTAGCGGATGTGATCGCAGGATTCATCGCGTCAGCCATAACGAAGTTGGCAAGGGAGGCTATTCTCTCACTTCTCATAGGATTTCTCTTGTATGCCATAGCAGATGAACCTATCTGGTTCTTCTCAAACGGCTCCTCAATCTCCTTTAAGTGCTGTAAAAGCCTTATATCATTGGAGAACTTATGTGCACTGGCTGCAATACCTGCAAGAACATTGACAACTCTTGTGTCAACCTTACGCGAATAAGTCTGTCCCGATACAGGATATACATCCTCGAAGCCCATCTTATTTGCGATCATCTTATCAAGCCTGCGGATTCTGTCATGATCCCCGTCAAAAAGTTCAAGGAAGCTTGCCTGTGTACCTGTTGTACCCTTAGAACCTAAAAGTCTCATAGAGCCGATGAGATAGTCAAGGTCATCAAGGTCAAGCTTCAGTTCCATAAGCCAGAGAGTTGCTCTCTTTCCCACCGTAGTAGGCTGTGCAGGCTGGAAATGTGTAAATGCAAGTGTAGGAAGCGCCTTGTACTTATCTGCGAACTTTGCAAGCTCAGCCATAACATTCACAAGCTTCTTTCTCACAAGCTTAAGTGCCTCTGTCATAACAATAAGGTCTGTATTGTCTCCAACGTAGCAGCTTGTAGCTCCAAGGTGGATGATTCCCTTAGCCTTAGGGCACTGGACACCGTACGCATACACATGCGACATGACATCATGTCTTACAAGCTTCTCCCGCTCCTTTGCAACCTCGTAGTTGATGTCATCCTGATGAGCCTTAAGCTCCTCTATCTGCTCATCGGTGATATCAAGACCAAGCTCCTTCTCTGTCTCTGCAAGTGCAATCCAGAGCTTTCTCCATGTACGAAACTTCTTGTCCGGTGAAAAAATATACTGCATCTCCTTGCTCGCGTATCTCTCAGCGAGCGGGGTCTGATAACGGTCTGTGCTCATTCGTGTATTCTCCTATCTGATTTAATCATTATATTACAATTGTCTATTATTTCTGCGTAAAAAACTATTCGTGTTCACCGCGGATATCCTTATCCGGTGGTGCTATAGGATAGTTTCCGGTAAAGCATGCGTCACAGAAGTCACATCTTTCCTCAACCATGTGCTTTAAGTCATTCACATCTATATAGCCAAGTGAATCGGCTCCTATGTACTCACATATCTGGTCAACAGTGTGTGTGCTCGCTATAAGCTGGTCGCTTGACGGAATATCCGTTCCGAAGTAGCATGGGTACAAAAATGGTGGTGAAGATATCCTTACATGCACTTCCTTTGCTCCCGCATCCTTTAACATCTTGACAATTCTTGCACTGGTGGTTCCTCTTACTATTGAATCATCTATCATAATAACGCGTTTATCCTTAACCGCCTCCGTAAGCACATTAAGCTTAATCTTTACACTGCTCTCACGCTGTGCCTGCTTAGGCTTGATGAAGGTACGTCCCACATAGCTGTTCTTGATAAATGCCATTCCGTAAGGGATTCCGGACTCCAGCGCGTAGCCCATGGCTGCAACGTTTCCCGATTCAGGTACACCTACAACGAGATCCGCATCAACCGGATGGGATTTTGCGAGAAGCCTTCCCGCCATAATTCTTGACATATACACACTTACACCATCAATATGACTGTCCGGTCTTGCAAAATATATGTACTCAAAAATACATTTCTTATGTATAGGCTGGCACATGGAGGTGTCGGACTCAATGCGTCCGTCCGCTGTGATTGTCACTATCTCGCCCGGAAGTACATCCCTCACAAATTCCGCTCCTACCGCATCAAGTGCACATGTCTCAGATGACATCACATAAGTATTATCTCTTTTTCCGATGCACAGAGGCTTAAAACCAAAAGGATCTCTTGCACCAATCATCTTTCGTGGACTCAGGACAATAAGTGAGTAAGCTCCCACAATCTTCTTCATTGCACTCGCAACTGCCTTCTCAACACTCGATGTGTTGAGTCGTTCCCTGGCTATATGATAAGCTATAACCTCCGAATCGATTGTAGTCTGGAAAATAGCTCCTGTATATGAAAGCTCCTCCCTCAAATCAACAGCATTGATAAGATTACCATTATGAGCCATTGCAAGTGTACCCTTGACATAGTTAAGAACAAGCGGCTGGGCATTCTCCCTTGTCGAACTTCCCGCTGTTGAATAGCGCACATGTCCGACTCCGATATTACCCTTGAGCTTTTCCAGATCCTCAGGTGTGAACACCTCATTCACAAGCCCCATATCCTTGTGTGAGAGTACCTTTCCCTTCGGTCCGTTGGTATCACTTACAGCAATACCGCAGCTCTCCTGTCCTCTATGCTGAAGTGCAAACAATCCATAGTATATGGTTGAGGCTACATCCCCGCCATCTAAATCATATACGCCGAAAACTCCACACTCCTCGTGAACCCCATCCTCATCATAGTAGCTGTCCGATATATTATTCATTTTCTGTCCCATATTAGCTCCGCATTATTAAGTTTGACTTACATTTCAATAGACTACAGTGTAAATTCCCTGCCTGTAAGAAGAAGATATGCTTCCTTATACTTATCAACAGTCTTTGTGACAACCTCCTCAGGGAGAAGATAATCGCTGTCCGGGTTAGCCTTTAACCAGTCTCTTACATACTGCTTGTCAAATGACGGCTGTCCCTTGCCTGCCTCATAGCCCTCAAGCGGCCAGAAACGTGAGCTGTCCGGTGTAAGCATCTCATCACCGATTACAACCTCACCATTCTCATCAAGACCGAACTCGAACTTGGTATCAGCAATGATAATGCCCTTGCTGAGTGCGTACTCTGCGCACTTCTTGTAGAGTGCGATTGTGCAGTCCTTAATCTTTGCAGCATACTCAAGACCCTTTCCCGGGAACTTCTTCTCAAGTACTTCTATACTTCTTTCATATGAGATATTCTCATCATGGTCACCTATCTCTGCCTTGGTGCTAGGTGTGTAGATTGGCTCAGGGAGCTTCTGTGATTCCTTGAGTCCCTCAGGAAGCTTAATTCCACATACAGTTCCGTTCTTCTTATAGCTCTCCCAGCCGCTTCCCGTAATATATCCACGCACAATACACTCTATAGGGAGCATTGTGAGCTTCTTACACATCATAGCTCTCTTATAAAAACGCTCATCATGGAAAAACTCAGGCATGTCATTATTGTCAACTGTAATCATATGATTAGGTACAACATCTTTCGTGTAATCAAACCAAAACTTAGACATCTGTGTCAGAATGGCACCCTTAGCTGTAATCTTGTTCTTTAAAATGTGGTCAAAAGCTGAAATTCTGTCTGTTGCCGCAATGACAAGGTTCTCGCCGATATCATATACCTCTCTGACTTTTCCTTCGTATAATAACTTGAATTCTTCCATCTTTATCCTCTTTTCCGCCCTCCCCGGGCAATATGTGTGGACAGGTGTTATTTTCACGTTCCTGCCTGATATACGTTTTTAGTATAAAGCATAGGCATACAGAAATCAACTTAGATTTTGCTTCATTTTTTCACAATATGATGTTGAGGTCAAAACATGCTAATTTAATGTACGAGTGTATAACGATATGTTTATTGCCTTGTCTGATATTCGGCTCTCTCACTTTCCGGGGTGAGGTTGCTTACCGCATATAAAAAGTTCATTCCTGCATTCTCAGCCACCTTCCCGTCAGAACCATACTCATTTCCCACCATAAGACATTTCTCCGGTGTAATGTCAGCCTCAGGATACTTTGCAAACAGATAAGCTGCAAATTCCGCATCCGGTTTCTTAAAGCCTGCATCCGATGATATAGCTATTCCGTCAAAATACCTTACAAGACCAAGATGCTCAAGCTCCGGCATAGTGAAAATTGCCTGTGCGTTGGACAGAAGCCATACCTTCACTCCCTGCCTGTTAAGCTCCCCAAGCATATCATACACGCCATCATACACCTTAAAGTACGCTCTCGACTCTGCCCTGAAAATATAGCCGAACGCATCTGAGAATTCTCTGGTAACCCTGCTGTTTTTTAATGTACACAGCTCATAAAATACATCGGAAATATTAATTTCAATCTTATTGTCCGGGTATCTGTTCTGAAGAAGGCTGCTATATTTTCTGCATAGACGCATGTACTCTCTCTTCAATTCCTTGTGCTCATAATGAACTCCATGTCGTCTCAGAAACTTGGCAAGCTTCTTCCAGAAGTTCTTCTCCTCCTCGTCCGTATGTATATCTACCAAGGTTCCGTACAAATCAAACACAGCATGCTTAGCGCCGGTTCGCTCCACTTCATTTATGACGGAATCCCTGATATCCGCAATGTTGCATATTGTCATGTTGACCTCCATATTCTTATGATTTATCTATTTTTCTGTCTAGGTGCGTTTTTCTTTTATAATAAGATTCGGGTGTCAAAACATGCTGTATATACTTAGCCGTGTATAACGTATTATGTTTATGCATATCACGACTTTGGGAGAAGCTTAGA
>OGJY01000206.1_pt1 | contig 83830 bp, 58 predicted proteins | sample 1572231 | NCBI WGS metagenome assembly OGJY01 (sample SAMEA2582121, study PRJEB24529) | metagenome | biome: Human gut stool | place: China | collected 2011
TGGCAGGTGCCATAAAGCTTTGCCCGAATCTGCCCTTTTCCCGCAGGTTCGGACATCGTGTATTGGTGTGGAAAACGGGAAAAAAGCCCAGCAGGTTCTGCCGGTCCACCAGTGCGGCGGGCGTAGGATATGCCCTCAGGTACCGGGAGATCCCCCCAGACAGGAAGATACGGAAAAGCGGACATGGCCGTGATGGTCATGTCCGCTTTTTTTTGCCGGCAGCATTCCGTCAGCGGAAGCTCTGCCGCGATACGGCGTGTCTTCCGCGCCTGCAACGACGAAGCGCTGCCGGGGCACTGGGAAGGACTCCTTTTCCGGACCGGCTGAAAGGACATGCTGCCGCTTTCAGCCGGAGCCCAGCCTTGCGTGGGCCTTTTGGGGAAAAGGAGACCAAGGAGAGCCATCGGCCCGCAGGGTGCCACCGGATACCGGCCCTCAGGATGTATGCCGCGACGGGGAGGAGGATCCGTCGCTGCGCAGGAGACTCCGGCACCGGCAGCAGGGACAATGGCCCCCTGTCTCACATTGTTTCTTTAGATCTCGCTTTCCGGGATACCGCAGGCCCGGGCCACGCCCGCACCGTAGGCGGGGTCGGCCTTGGCGCAATGACGGATATGGCGCAGCTTGATCTCGCGGGGCGCGTCGCCCAGGGCGCGGGCCGTATTACCGAACAGCTCTTCCTGCTGTTCCGGGGTCATCACGCGGAACAGCTTGCCGGGCTGCTCGAAGTAGTCGGCATCATCGCAGGGATAGTCCCAGCGGTCCACATCGCCGCTGATCTTCAGGGGCGGCTCGCTGAAGTCGGGCTGTTCCTGCCAGGCACCCGTGCTGTTGGGCTCATAGCTGGTATAACTGCCGTAGTTGCCGTCCACCCGCATGGCGCCGTCCCTGTGGAAGCTGTGGTAGGGACAGCGGGGACGGTTCACCGGGATCATGTTGTGATTGACCCCCAGGCGGTAACGCTGGGCATCTCCATAGGAGAACAGACGGCCCTGCAGCATCTTGTCGGGCGAGACGCCGATGCCGGGCACCAGATTGGCGGGATTGAAAGCCGCCTGCTCCACCTCGGCAAAGTAGTTCTCGGGATTGCGGTTCAGTTCCAGCACGCCCACTTCGATGAGGGGATAATCCTTGTGGTACCAGACCTTGGTCAGGTCAAAGGGATGATAGGGCAGCTTTTCGGCGTCCTCCTCGGGCATGATCTGGAAATACAGGGTCCAGCGGGGGAAGTCGCCCTTTTCGATATGCTCGTACAGATCGCGCTGGTGGCTGTCCCGGTCACGGCCGATGAGTTCCTGCGCCTCGGCATCGGTGAGGTTCTTGATGCCCTGCTGGGTCTTGAAATGGAACTTGACCCAGAAGCGCTTGTTCTCCGCATTGATGAGGCTGTAGGTGTGGCTGCCGAAACCGTGCATGTGGCGGTACGACGCCGGGATGCCGCGATCGCTCATGACCACGGTGATCTGGTGCAGGGCTTCGGGCAGCAGGGTCCAGAAGTCCCAGTTGTCCGTGGCGCTATGCATGTTGGTGCGCGGGTTGCGCTTGACCACATGGTTCAGGTCGGGGAACTTGAGCGGGTCACGCAGGAAAAAGACCGGCGTGTTGTTGCCCACCATGTCCCAGTTGCCCTGGTCCGTGTAGAATTTGACGGCAAAGCCGCGGATGTCGCGTTCCGCGTCCGCTGCGCCGCGCTCGCCGGCCACAGTGGAGAAACGGACGAAGACTTCGGTCTGCTTGCCGACCTCGGCAAAGAGCGAGGCCTTGGTATACCGGGTGACGTCATGCGTCACCGTGAACGTCCCGTAAGCACCGGAGCCCTTGGCGTGCATGCGCCGCTCCGGGATGACCTCACGGTCAAAATGGGCCAGTTTTTCCTGGAACCAGACATCCTGCATCAGCATGGGGCCGCGCGGACCGGCAGTCAGGGCATGATTGTTATTGGCTACCGGCGCACCGGCACTGGTGGTCAGGCGGTCATTTTTATCAGTCATGTGCTTTCTCCCTGGTTTGCGCACCTGGTTGGTACAGTGACAGCCTCCCCCCAGGAGGTATCGCAAGGAAAGAAATGCCATGACCGGCAACTTTTGTAAATAGGAATTATTACTATTTAGTTATTTTCTCACTTTTTCCGCCGGATCACCCTCGGGCAGCGGCCAGCCGCCCGCATGTCACGCCGCACGCCACGCGGGCCAGCGCCCCGCGCGCAGGACTAGTGCTGCAACACCAGCAGGCCGATGCGGGCCAGACGTCCGTCTTCACTGCCGTGGGCACCGCCGACCCCGATACCGCCCACCACCACATTTTCTAGGATGACGGGGATACCGCCTTCCATAAGGGAGAAATTGGGGTCGAGATAACGGATGTCCGAGGGGATGGAGCCGTCCCGTATGCCACGGGCAATGGCGACCGTCTCGCGCTTCTGGGAGGCCGCCGTGTAGGCTTTTTTGTAACTGGCGTTGAGCGTATGCACACCGGCGTGATGGTCGCGCAGCACCGCCAGTATCTGGCCGGAGCGGTCCACCACGGTCACGGTGACGGCATGCCCGCTCTCGCGGGCCTCATGCATGACCACCTCGACCATGGCCTGGGCCTGTTCACCCGTCAGGACAGGCTCACGCACGATGGCGCCCGCGGTCTCATTTTCCAGTGCTGCAGCCATGACCGGAATCCCCCCAAGCAGCGTACCTGCCAGCAATACGAGAAAAAAACGTTTGAACATGACTCACCTGCTTTTTTCCATCATATACAGGAAGGCCGAGGGACGTCAAAACGCCTGCTCCCGCCCTTTCCTTTTTGGCGGCGGCCTGTTATGCAGCATTCCGGGATGCGTCCGCACAGGTGCCTCCCTTCCCGCTGCCCCCGGACAGCCCACCAAGAAACGGCCGCTCTGCGGCCAGGAGGAATGCCATGTCCAGTGAACCCGGTCTGCCCGCTGACGCCCTGCGCATGGGCCGTATCGGCTACCTCAACGTCCTGCCCATCTATCATCCCCTGGAAGCGGGCATCATCCCCCACGATTTCGAGATCATCTCCGGGCCGCCCGCCGTCCTCAACAACATGATGGCCCGGGGCGAGCTGCACATCTCCTCCAATTCCTGTTTCGAATACGCCATGCGCCCCGAGCGCTACCATCTGGTGGAGGATCTTTCCATCGGCTCCCACGGCAATGTCATGAGCGTGCTGCTCATGTCCCGCCGCCCTGTGGAACAGCTGGGCGGCCAGACAATCCTCATCAGCGGCGAGACCCACACCTCCGTGGCCCTGCTGCGCCTGCTCATGAAGGACCACTACCACTGCGACGTGAACTACGTCACCGGCGCCGTCACGCCCACCCTGGGCACGGACAGGGCCCCCGAAGCCTTCCTGGCCATCGGAGACGAAGCCCTGCGCCTGCGCAACCATCCTGACTATCCCTACCGTCTCGACCTGGCCGATGCCTGGGTGGAATGGACCGGCCTGCCCTTCATCTTCGGGGTCTGGGTGGTCAGCCACGACGCCGTGCAGAAAAAACTTTTCCACAGCGACCCCGGCGCGCTCATGCGTCAGGGCCGTGACTGGGGCCTCTCCCATATGGATGTCATCCTCGACCTCACCGGCCACGGCTGCCCCCTGTCCCGCGAGGAACTGACCGTCTATTACAACGAAGGCCTGACCTTCAGCTTGGGAGAACGCGAACTGCAGGGCCTCAGCCTCTTCTACCGCAAGCTGGCCGACGCCCGCATGATCCCCGGCGTGCCTCCCCTGCGCTTCTTCCACATGTAAGCAAGTTTTTTGGGGGAAAGAGGGACCTTGCCCTGCTGTCGATGCCCGTAGCTCCCTTCGTCGCAACGGGCACGGCCTGCGGCCGCCTTCGGTCGCCGGCTTGCGCGCAAAGGTCCCTCCTTCCCCCAAGCCCCCATCCTCCTCCCAACGCGCTTTATGCAGGAGGATGGACGCCCCGGTACGACGCCGGACAGCCCCCATTGCCGGTCCCCCGGCAAAATGGCCAAGACAAGCACGGCTCTCTGACAAAGAGGCCTGCGCTCATGACATAAAACGCGGAAGGCACTCTGCCCTCCGCGTGTTTGTTTTATACCGGGCATCCGTTCAAAGGTACGCTGCGCACGCAAGGCACGCCATACGCACCAAAAACAGGAAGAGGAAGGCACAATGCCTTCCTCTTCCTGTTTTCCCGGTCCACGGGCCGTTGTCCGCTCCCCACCGTCCAGCGGCGGGGACCAGCGGCCCCACCTGAAAAAAGTTTTTTGGAAGGGGGTGCGGGGGAGAACCTTTTGTCCACAAAAGGTTTCCCCCGCATCTCTCCCTTCCTCGCATACTATTGCGGCGCAGCGGCACTGCTGTCCTTGTCGTTCTTGCCGGCGCGCAGGCTGAGATACAGCGGCTGGGCCGTGGCGCGACCGGAAAAGATCTCTTCCACGGAAGCGGCCAGGGCATGGGGCAGGACTTCGTCCACATGGTCCACGAAGACGATCTCCAGATCTTCCAGCACCTCGGCGGGCACTTCCTTGAGATCCTTTTCGTTGTCATGCGGCATAAGGACCTTCTTGATGCCGCTGCGGCGGGCAGCCAGCAGCTTTTCCCGCAGGCCGCCGATGGGCAGCACGCGCCCGCGCAGGGAGATCTCGCCGGTCATGGCCACATCGTTGCGCACCGGGATGCCCAGCAGGGCCGAGGTGATGGACGTGGCCAGGGTGATGCCGGCCGAGGGGCCGTCCTTGGGCGTGGCGCCGTCGGGCACATGCACATGGATGTCCACCTTGCGATGGAAACGCGGGTCAAGGCCCAGGATCTCGGCGCGGGAACGCACATAGGTCAGGGCCGCACGGGCGGACTCGGTCATCACGTCGCCCAGCTGGCCGGTGATGACCACCTGCCCGGAACCGGACATGAGGCTGGTCTCCACCATCAGGATCTCGCCGCCGCGCTGGTTGTAGGCCAGACCGGCGCAGACGCCCACCTGGGACTCGCTCTCGCGCTCCTCGTGGCGATACTTCTTGACGCCGAGGAAGGAAGCCAGGTTCTGGCGGGAGATGCTCACGCACTTGTCCAGATCGTTGTCCTCCACCAGACGGATGGCGGTCTTGCGGCACAGGGCGGCGATCTCGCGCTCCAGATTGCGCACGCCCGCTTCACGGGTGTAGGAACGGATGATCTCCAGGATGGCGCCGTCGGACAGCGCGATGTTCTCCGGCTTCAGGCCGTGTTCCTTCACCTGGCGCGGCAGCAGGAAGTTGCGGGCGATCTGGCGCTTTTCCGTCTCCAGATAGCTGTTGAGCTCGATGATCTCCATGCGGTCCAGCAGCGGTGCCGGGATGGTATCCAGCGAATTGGCCGTGGTGATGAAGAACACCTTGGAGAGGTCGTATTCCAGATCCAGATAGTGGTCCATGAAGGTGTTGTTCTGTTCCGGGTCCAGCACTTCCAGCAGGGCCGAGGCCGGGTCGCCCCGGAAGTCCGAGGTCATCTTGTCGATCTCGTCCAGGCAGAACAGGGGGTTGCTGCTCTTTACCCGTTTCAGGGACTGGATGATCTTGCCGGGCAGGGCGCCCACATAGGTACGGCGATGCCCGCGGATCTCGGCCTCGTCACGCACGCCGCCCAGGGAAAGGCGCACGTATTCGCGTCCCGTGGCCCGGGCCACGCTCTTGGCCAGCGAGGTCTTGCCCACGCCTGGCGGGCCCACGAAGCAGAGGATGGGACCGCGCAGGCCGTTGGAGAGCTTCTGCACGGCCAGATATTCCAGGATGCGGTCCTTGGGCTTTTCCAGGCCGAAGTGGTCGCCTTCAAGGATGGCGCGGGCCTTTTCGATGTCGATATCGATCTCTTTGAGGTCGTTCCAGGGCAGATCCAGCAGCCAGTCCACATAATTGCGCACCACGGTGTATTCCGCGGCCGAGGGCGGCATGCTGCGCAGCTTGCGCAGTTCGGACTGGCAGCGCTCGCGGGCTTCCTGCGGCATGTTGCGGCCTTCGAGCTTCTTTTCCAGCTCGTCCACTTCCGCCTGGGGATCGTCCTCGCGGCCCATCTCCTTGTTGATGGCCTTGAGCTGCTCGCTAAGGTAGTACTCGCGCTGGTTGCGCTCCATCTGCACCTTGACGCGGTTCTTGATGCGCTTTTCCACCGAGGCCAGGGCCACTTCGCCCTGCAAAAGCTCGTACACGCGCTCCAGGCGCTCGGTGACGTCGGCGATCTCCAGCACTTCCTGCTTCTTGCGGTAATCCACCTTGAGGTGGGGCACCACGGCGTCGGCCAGCGGCCCCGCATCGCGCAGGGCCATGATGGACATGAGCGCTTCCTGGGTCAGCTTCTTGTTGTTCTTGGCGTACTCTTCCAGCGCTTCCTGCACGGTACGCACCAGGGCCTCGCGCTCTTCGGGGCGGCTCTCGCTTTCCGGCACGGTGCAGAGCATGGCCATCAGGCAGTTGTCCTCTTCGCGCAGCTCCGTCCAGCGGGCACGGTGCAGGCCTTCGAACAGCACCTTGATGGTGCCGTCGGGCAGGCGCAGCATCTGCAGGACCTTGCAGACGACCCCCACGGGGCTCAGGTCATCGGCGCCGGGCTTCTCCACATCGGGCTCGCGCTGGGCCACCAGGAACATCTGCTTGTTGTAGCCGGACTGGGCCAGTTCGATGGCCTTGATGGAGGCTTCGCGCCCCACGAAAAGCGGCATGATGGTACGCGGCAGCATGACCACTTCGCGCAGGGGCATGACCGGCAGCTCGGCAAAAAAGCGCGCTTCGCGCTGGAATTCGGACATAGTGTACCTCGTAAAAGGGCCGCGCGGGCGGCCCGCTCAGCCGTCGGGACGGCCGGGCCGGATGGCCCCGTATATCGTTGAAAGGGGAAGGATCCCTTCTGCCTGCGGCAAAAGCGGATGCTTCCCCCCCTTTCAGATCTTGTGACAGCCTGCCCGGGGGCAGGCCCCGGCAAGGTGCGACCGGCAGCAGCAGGCGGGAGCGTCTCCACGCCGTACGACCATGCCGGAAGCCGGGCTAGTTCAGGCTGGTATCGGCAGCAGCGCCTTCGGCGCTTTCGTCATACAGCAGCACCGGCTCCTTGCCCTTTTCGATGACGGCCCGGTTGATGAGGCATTCCTTGACACCGGGCATGGAGGGCAGGCGGAACATGATGTCCAGCATGGTGCGCTCCATGACGTTGCGCAGTCCGCGCGCGCCGGTCTTGCGCTCGATGGCCCGGGCCGCGATGGCCTTGAGGGCATTGGGCGTGAAGCGCAGCTGCACGTGGTCCAGTTCGAACAGCTTCTGGTACTGGCGCACCAGGGCGTTCTTGGGCTCGGTCAGGATACGCACCAGATCGGCCTCGTCCAGATCGTCCACATGGGTGATGATCGGGATACGGCCCACGAATTCGGGGATCAGACCGAACTTGACCAGGTCCTGGGGCTGGATCTTTTCCAGCAGCTCGCCCAGGGGCATCTCCTTCTTGGAGCAGACCTGGGCGCCGAAGCCCATGGAGCTGCCGCTCATGCGGGAGCCCACGATCTTGTCCAGGCCCACGAAGGCACCGCCCACGATGAACAGGATATTGCTGGTATCCATGCGGATGAATTCCTGCTGGGGATGCTTGCGGCCGCCCTTGGGCGGGATGTTGGCCTCGGTACCTTCGATGATCTTGAGCAGGGCCTGCTGCACGCCTTCACCGGACACGTCACGGGTGATGGAGGGGCCGTCGCTCTTGCGGGAGATCTTGTCGATCTCGTCGATGTAGATGATGCCCTTGCTGGCGGCTTCGATGTCGTAGTCGGCATTCTGCAGCAGCTGCACCAGGATGTTTTCCACATCCTCGCCCACATAACCGGCTTCGGTCAGGGTCGTGGCGTCGGCGATGGCAAAGGGTACGCGCAGCACCTTGGCCAGGGTCTTGGCCAGCAGGGTCTTGCCGCTGCCGGAGGGACCCACCAGCAGGATGTTGCTCTTTTCCAGTTCCACGTCATCGCCCAGGGCATCGGCGAAGAAGACGCGCTTGTAGTGGTTGTGCACGGCCACGGAGAGGATCTTCTTGGCCTCGGTCTGGCCGATGACGTATTCATCCAGGCGGGCCTTGATCTCCTGCGGCGAGAGCAGGCGCTCGTCGGCCTCCTCCACCTGCTGCTGGACCTTGTCGCGGGCGATGATGTCGCCGCAGGCGCGCACGCAGTTGTCGCAGATGCAGGCGTTGTCCTGCACGATAAGGTTGTTCACCTCCAGCTCGCTGCGTCCGCAGAAGGAGCAGCGCAGCGGTTCCTGTCCGGAATTCTTGCTGTTGGACATAGACTAGTTTTTCTCCGTCATATCGCTGCGCGATACCAGTACCCGGTCGATGATGCCGAATTCGAGGGCCTGTTCGGGGGTGAGGAAATTGTCGCGTTCCGTGGCCCGGACCACCTCGTCATAGCTCTTGCCGGTGTTCTCGGCCAGCATGGTGTTCAGGCGTTCCTTGATGCGCAGCATCTCGCGGGCGTGGATGTCCACATCCGTGGCCTGGCCCTGGAAGCCGCCCAGCGGCTGGTGGATCATGATCTGGCTGTTGGGCAGCGCGTAGCGCATGCCCTTCTGCCCGGCAGCCAGCAAAAATGCCCCCATGCTGGCGGCCCGGCCCATGCACACCGTGCTGACGGGCGCGGTGATGTAACGCATGGTGTCGTAGATGGCCAGACCGGCGGTCACGGAGCCGCCGGGAGAATTGATGTACAGGTTGATCTCCTTCTCCGGATCCTGGGATTCCAGGAACAGGAGCTGGGCGCAGACAAGGGAGGCCACAGTGTCGTTCACTTCGCTGCTCAGCAGGATGATGCGATCCTTGAGCAGGCGGGAATAAATATCGTAGGCACGTTCGGAACGGCCCGTGGTTTCGATGACCATGGGGACGAGGGACATGAAAACCTCTCTGTGAGTTAAACCGTATAAATTCGACGCCGCCGCGACGGGAGAACCGCCGCGGCGTACGTCAAAAGCGGACGACGAAGCGTCGCCGGAAAGGTACGGGAAACATCTGCACCATGGTGCAGACATCGCTCGCTTTAGTTGTTTTCTTCAGTCTTTTCAGCAGCCTTGGGCTCCACTTCCTTCACCTGGGCCTTGGCGTAGATGGCGTCCATGGCCTTGTCGGCCAGGATGCGGTCACGCAGGGTGAAGATCATGCCGCTCTTTTCATAGGCTTCGCGAACCTGCTTGAAGTCTTCGCCGCTGCGCATGCACAGCTGGTAGAGCTGGGCATTGACTTCCTGCTCGTTCACGTCCAGGCCTTCCTTCTTGGCGATGGCCAGCAGCAGCACCTGCATGCGGGTGATCTCTTCGGCCTGGGGCTGGACTTCCTTCAGCAGTTCTTCTTCGGTCTTGCCCAGGGAATCCAGGCTCTTGCCTTGGCGTTCCATGCGGGCGCGCATGTCGGCCAGCAGGGTGCGGGCCTGCACGTCCACCATGCTGGGCGGCAGTTCGAATTCCACCATCTTCACCAGCTTGTCCAGCATGGACTTCTGGGCGGAACCCTTGTTCAGGTTGTAGCGGCTGGAGCGGTAGCTTTCGCGGATGCCGGCCTTGAGCTTTTCCACGTTTTCCACGCCCACGGCCTTGGCCAGTTCGTCATCCACGGCGGGCAGCTGACGTTCCTTGATGGCATGCACCTTGACCTTCATGGTCACGGTCTTGCCGGCCAGGTCCTTGGCCAGGAAATCTTCGGGGAAGGTGATGTCGCCTTCGGCTTCGCAACCCAGCTTGATGGTCTTGACCAGGTTTTCGAAATCTTCCAGGGCCTGCTTTTCGCCCAGGGCCAGATCGAAGCCGTCAGCCTTGATGCCTTCCAGGGGCTGACCGTTTTCGTAGGCGCAGAAGTCGATGTTGGCCACCTGGCCGTCCACGGCCGGGCCGTCGCCGTCCACGGGCACCAGCTTGGCGCGGTCGCGGCGGATGCGTTCCACCACTTCTTCCACTTCAGCGTCGTCCACGATGGTCTTTTCCTGCTCCACTTCCATGCCTTCGTAGGGGGGCAGATCGAAGGTGGGCAGCACTTCGAACTCGATGCTGTAGTTCATGCCCTTGCCGCGTTCCATGACAGGCTCGCCGTCCACCATGTTGATACCGGAGACGGGGGTCACGTCCAGCTTGGACATCACTTCATTGATGTGCACGTTGACGAGGTCCTGACGGGCCTCTTCATAGATGCGGTCGCGGAAACGCTGTTCGATGACGGAAGCGGGCACCTTGCCCTTGCGGAAACCGTCAATCTGCACAGACGTCTTGTACAGGGCGACAGCGCCCATGATGGCGGCTTCCACTTCCTTGGGATCAGTGGTGATGGCAACCTTTTTCTTGACCGGGGACAAATCTTCAACAGTATATTCCACGAGGCGCTCCTTTAACGAAAAGTCTCTTTTTTCCGCCGCGCCCCGGGGATGCCCCGAAGACGACCGCGACCTGGGCCGCACGGCAGTTCTCTGAATGATGATGCGGTGCAGAACACGCATCATCCGGCATGGCGAGCGACTCGCCAGCCACGACAATCGCTTCTCATAGCCCAAAGAAGGGCGGATTTCAAGCGGCTGGGCGCCGGTCTCCCGGCAGCTCTCTGCCGTCAAAGATAAGCACGGAAGCGTGCCGGTCAAGATGAAAAGCCTTCCTTTGGCGAAACGGTGAAGAAGGCAGCAGGAGGCGCTCAGGTACAGACAGAAAGAGGTGAAGGAACAGGGCCGCGGTCTGATGCGGTATGGCCCGTGATGCCACGGCAAGAAGGGATGGACGGAGGATACCCCTTGGCCGGCTCGCCGCAGGCCGGACGGGGAAGGAACATGCTGCATCATGGCCGGGGAGGAGCCTGCTGCGCGCTGCCGTGGCGGGATGGAGCTGCTCTGGCTTCCTCTCTGCGCCGGACAAGGAAGGCTTCCTGCACAACAGCCCTCAAAACAAAGACGTCCCACAGCCATGCCGGGGACGTCCTTGCAAATTCTGGTGCGAGAGACGGGACTTGAACCCGTATGGATAAACCGCTGGATTCTAAGTCCAGTGCGTCTACCAATTCCGCCACTCTCGCAAAGATAACTTTTATACCACAGACACCACTTTCCCGCAAGCCTCGGCCAGCCCTCCCCTCAGTACCGGACAGCAGGAAAAAAGGGAAACGGCAACAGTCCCGGAGGGGCCCGATCTTGCCGCCTGGCGAACTGCCGGGAGGCCTCTCTTCCGGGATGCTTCCCTCCCACTGCAATACATGCGGAGAGGATGGGAGGCGTGGAGGAAAGAGAGAGCTTGGGAAATGAGAAAGGGAGAGTCTTCTCCCCGGATCTCCCCTCCCCCGCTAGCGCAGCAGCAGCCGCTTGCCGTCGGAACGCGCCTCCAGCACTTCACCGATCTCCACGGCCATCTCGCCCCTGGCCTCCAGCCAGTCACGCACCGTGGCCAGCTCTTCACCCGGCACGGCCAGCACGATACCGCCCGAGGTCTGGGCATCGAATACGATGCTTTCCACTGCCTCATCCACCGAAGGAGCCACGTCCACGGCAGGAGCGCAGTGGGTGCGGTTGAGATGGCTGCCCGCCGGGATGAGGCCCATGCGGGCATACTCCAGAGCGTGGGGCAGCAGCGGCAGGGCTTCCGTCTGCAATGATACGCAGACGCCCGAGGCCTGCGCCATCTCCAGCAGATGCCCGCCCAGCCCAAAACCGGTGATGTCCGTGGCGGCCGGGATGCGGAAGTGGGCGATGGCCTCCCCGGGGATACGGTTGAGACGTCCGCACCAGCGCTGCAGCAGCGCTTCGCTTTCCTCATGATCGTCCCAGCGTGCCTTGACGCCTGTAGCCAGGATGCCCGTGCCCAGCGGCTTGGTCAGCAGCAGACGCAGGCCCGGCCGCAGCTTGTCATTGGCGGCCACATGATCGGGATCGATGATGCCGGTCACGGCCATGCCGTACTTGAGTTCGTCATCCTGCACCGTATGCCCGCCGGCCAGCACGGCCCCGGCTTCTTCCAGGGCATCCATGCCGCCGCGCAGGATATTGGCCAGGATGTTCTCCGGGTCGTTCTCGGTCAGGCAGGTGGGGAAAAACGCCACGTTCATGGCACACCAGGGCTGCCCGCCCAGTGCGTAGACATCCGACAGGGCATTGCAGGCCGCGATGCGGCCGAACCAGAAGGCATCGTTGACGATGGGCGCTAGGATGTCCACGGTCTGCACGATGGCCTTGCCCGCCGGCATGCGCACGACAACGGCATCCTCGTTGCGGGCACGCCCGGCGATGACGCGCTGCTCCAGATCCGACGATCCACGGGGCGCGAGGCCCCGCAAAAGCTGCTCCAGGGCCCCTGGAGCCATTTTTGCCGCTCAGCCGGCGGCCCGGGCCTTTTCCAGCAACTTCATGATGAACCTCGCTTTGTTGGAAAATGAAAGGATGCCGCACAGGCACAGGCCGTCCATGCCATGAAAGCCCCCCTGCTGGCAAGTCATGACAGAGAAGGGACGACAAAGGTCAGTGGATGGCGGCTTGATCGTATTGAGGGGGCGAGGGGAACTTTTCCTTGCGCCAAAAAGCTTCCCCTCGCCCCCTCAAACTCCCCCACCCCCTTCAAAAACCGCTTATAAGGGACATCTTGGGATGAGATTCTGAGATGAAGGAGAGGCAATGACAATTGATGACTTAACTATTGGGATGGAAATCAATAACGATACCCTCTGTGAGATTTTTAGATGCTCACCTCAAGGGGGAATGCGCTATTCAAAACGTACCAATACGCTCGTGCTAGTTTCGAATCGCGTGGCATCAACCTATAGCGATGACTGGGATGGGGATACGCTTTTGTACACTGGGATGGGGCAAAAAGGCGACCAGAGCTTGACGTTTGCGCAAAACAAAACATTAGCCGAATCCAACAGCAATGGCATAACTGTACATCTTTTTGAAGTACATCAGCGTAAAGTCTATACCTATTGTGGGGTGGTGAAGCTGGTAAAAGAGCCCTATCCGTCCGTGCAGGAAGACGCGACAAGGGAAAAGCGCAAAGTCTATATTTTTCCTGTACGGCCTATCGCCTCATAGCAAAATATGCTGGGATGCAAAAAAGGACGCCTTCGGGCGTCCTTTTTTATGGCGTTCCATTTTTTGGAAAGAATATGGGTATGATATGTTTGTTCATATTTTTGTGTAGCATGTCTATACTATCCATTTATGGATGCATTGCGTCGAATGAAAATGATTTTCCCTTTAATACAGCATAGATACAGATGGGGGATCTATGGTTGAGCAATGGGGCCTGCTGGGGCCAGAAGCGATTTCTTCCTCGCGCAGGACGCGCAGTCTCGGCATTGCCGCGTCCGTGCGCCGGTTCAACGATCTGGCCGTGCCCGGGCTGGGCGGCGTTTGGTTCGGCAAGCAGATCTTCCTGGCCCTGCTGGGCGTGGCCGTAGCGGAATACGTCCGCACGCAGGGAAAAAGCGTCCAAAACATCCAGGTCGCCAATGCTGTGGAGGCCCTGGCTTGCTGGCTGGCCTACAGGTCCAACGACTGGAGCCAGGACCCGCGTCTGCGTGGTCATACCAAGCTGAAGGGCAAGGATGATCTCAGCTTCCGCCGCGCATCGCAGCGGAATTTTTACGTCACCCAGCCTATGCGCATGGCCACGGTCCAGACTCTGCCCGCTCTCGGACTCGTGGAGGCGGACAGTACGCGTTTTAACAGTTTTCGCTGTTCGGAAGCCGGGCAGGGATTGATAGAAGAGGCGACGCGGGCGTTCAGGTCCTACAACAGGACAGTACTGGCCCATCTGGTGAGTTGGGTGCATGGGGATGACCGGGGCGATACACGGGCCCTCCGTACACAAGCCCTCCGTGACGCACTTTCCCCGCTGACACCGCTTTCTAAGAACGCCAGAGGTATCCTGCGGGAGCAGCTCGTCATCGGCGGTAGAGATGCTCCGGAAGACAAAATGCGTCGTCATGATGCACTGGCATGGGTTCAGATGCTTTCGTCGACGACAGCAAAACCTGTCTGGAAGGAGCGGCCCCAGATGATCTCGCTGCCGCACTGGAGAGATCTTCAGGCAGGTGCCCGCTTCTTTGACCTGCGCGATGAAGCCGTCGCCGTCCTGGATACCTTGGAAAAAAACATCGAAACACGGGGAGACAGATGTTTCCCGCTGTCGGAAGAGCTCCCTTTCTCCTTGGAGGAGCTGCAACAAGCTGCGCTGCGCTATGTCGGGATGGGGCATGGCGATCCTGAGGCGGCCAGGTTTGCTGCGGACTGTTCTCTGGACGATCCCCGGGATGTCCTGCGAGCACTTGTCAGACGCGATGGACATGTCCTGCGTCTGCAGGGGGATACGGTCCGGCCCGGCCCGGCCTTTCGCGGCACCCCGCAACGCCGGGGGAACGAAGCCGATGAGGACGATGCGCCGCGCCCGGGTACTGTCCCGTTGCCGCCCCACATCTCTTTCCGAATCCGCAATCTTTGGCTGCTTTATCACGATATGGAAGGGGACCTTGAAACGCTCTTGCTTCCGAAGCAGGAGGAAGACAAGGCATGAACAAGAAAGTAGACAAGCTGCATGCCCCGTCACTGGCCGGACATTTTGATGCACCGGACGGTTATACCGGGCACTTCGGCTGGCTTTGCGGTTATTCGGCGGATGCCCTTTTCCTCGATGAGGCCGCTACGCGTTTCACCCGTTTGGTGGCTTCGCAACGGGCATGCACAGGCAGGATATTTTTGGCCATGATGCTCGATCCCGGCAATCCGGTCATCCATGATGTCCCCGGTGTCGCCCATCTCCTCTTCGACCCGGGCAGGACCAGGCCGTTCCGCTTGCTCCATGCCAAGGTGGCCTTGCTGGGCTTTCGTCATCAGACTGAGGCCGGGCGGTGGCGATTGCGCCTGTTGGTCTCCACGGGCAACTGGACGTGCCAGACCGTGGAAGAAAGTCTGGATCTTATCTGGCGACTGGACATCGCACAGGAAGAGCTCGCTGATGCGGGGGCGTCCTTGGAGAGCGGCTGTGCCGATGTGAAGGCGGCCTGGGGGCTTCTGACATGGTTGCAGGATTTTTTCGATACACGGGTGCTGACCGCTGCGGTAGGCGATCATGTGAGTGTCAGTGCGGAGGCCATGCAGGCCATGCTGGGCTGGCTGCAAGCATGTGCTGACAGGGCAGAGGGGCCGTCACGCTTTTTTGACAGCCGGTCAGCTTCCCTGCTGGCCCAGATCCTGCGAACGCTCGGAGATCATGGTGCGAAAAAACGCAGCTATATCGCCCTGGGGTCCGGCTTTTTCGAAAGTCCGGAGAAAGGAGGGAAGGCGGGGAAAGCGGTGGAAGACCTCGTTCCCCTGCGTATCGTCCGCTCCCTCCAGAAAGGGGGAATGCTGACGGAGAGCCCGGAGGTGAACATCTTTGTCGAGCCCTGTGCCTGCCAGGCTTTGGCTGACGCCTCTGTCGTACGCTCGCTGCAGGAACGGAACGTTGTCCTGCGCCGGGCCGTCACACCGCCTGCTGTCTTTGGAGAGAGCGCCATCTCCCGGACATTACACGCCAAATTCATTTTTAGCGCCAATCGCGGCAGGAAGGATAGTAACCGCTGTTTGAGCTCCTGGCTGTATCTGGGATCGGGCAATCTGACGAGGGCAGGCTTCTTGCGTAAGGGATCTACGCAAGGTGGAAATCTCGAAGCCGGTGTCGTCCTGTTCCCCCAGGGGGATCTGTTCAGGAAGCAGGAAGAAAACATACCGCCTGACCAGGTCGTGAGTCATTTACTGCCCGTGCAGTGGGAGGATGAGGGGCTGATCGCCGATGCAGGGAACTTGCAGCCAGGGCCTGACAAACAGGCCCGCCCCGGTCCCTTCTTCGCCCCTCCCGTCGCCTGGCTGTTCTGGGATGATGCAAACAGCCGGGGACAGCTCCGCGTCCCTGACGGACAGGACAGCCCCGCTACGCTGTGCGTGCTGGATGCCGCCGGCAGCCCTTGCCCCGTCATGTCTCCCGGTGTGTATGCCTGGCCTGCGGCCCGCCCCCGTTTCGTCCGTATCCGCTGGGATGGAGATGAGGGCCCGCAGGAAGCCGATATCCCGGTCATGGATGGTTACGGCCGTCTGGCCGCTACGGACCTCCCCGCCCTCGATCTGGACGATGTCTGTGGACAGCTGATGGACTTTCCCATGCCTCCGGAGCTGGAGGGGGAAGATGCGGACGGTGAAGGTGATGTACACTCCCCGGTCAGTGGGAAATCGTCCGGTGAAGAGGGAACAGGCCCTGACTATCCCATCCGCCAGATGATGGGACTTCTGGAAAATATCGCTGCCAGGCAGACCGGGATCGACGCACGGGACTGGTCCCATTGGTGCACGCGTCTCGAACAGATACTGGGACAGGCTCGGGACTGCACGGTTGTGGTGTATTTTAGGAACAAGCTTGCGCTGAATCCTCTGCATCCGTTGTATGAAGCCTGTTTCCGCCCCTCCTTCGCCGAAGATGATTCGTCGCCCTATGGCAGGCGTTACGAGGAGGCCCTGCGACGGATAGAGGACCTGTGGAAGGTTGCTGGATTCCCTCCGCTGGGAGGCAGATCCTGAGAGTAAAGTTGAGACAAGGATCTCATTTTCCTGAAGACGTTTTGCGTACGGCGGCCCGGGAGGGGCAAGGAGATGCAACAGGTTTTTCGTGGTTGGGATGCTGTATCGAGGCAGCTGCAGACCCTCATGGACAGTCAGAAGATTCCGCTCAATGACGGTCAGAAAGCCAGTCTGCGCTGTCTGGCCGAGCGATTGACGGATCGGTCATCGAACAACGGCATGATCATCGCCGACGAGGTCGGCATGGGCAAGACCCGCATCGCGGCAGCGGTGGCCCGGGCCGTGACGGAATCGGGCGGCCGGGTGGCCGTCCTGGTACCGCCCGGGCTGGGCTATCAATGGAACGAGGAGTTACGTTGCGCAGGGGTCACGGCGCCCCCCATCTTGCGCAGCCTTTTGCAATATCTGTGTGCGTGGCAGGATATGTGCTGGTTCGAGGAGCCTGCGCTGATCATTTCTCATGGATTCAGTAACTGGCGGCTGGGAGAAAAAAGCGACTCATGGCGTTGGCTGTTGCTCCCGGAGCTGTACGCCCGATGGCGCAAAATAAAGAAGAGCTGGCCGCGTGGTTATTGTAACGGTCTGATGCCGCAGGACAGCGATGTCCAGAAAACGGCACGGCGCATCATTGCTGCCTTGGGACAGCTGCCAAAGGAAAACCGCGCCCGTTGTCGTATCGAGGAGATCGTCGAGCATACGCCATGGCCTGCGGCCCTGGATCCAGTGCAATATAGACGTACAGAGGCTCTACGAACCTGGCTGGAGCGCGCCGTAGGCCTGGGCCTGGGCGTCTTCGATCTGGTCATCATCGATGAAGCGCACAAAGGGAGAAAAAAGGACAGCAGGCTGAACAATCTGCTCGACCAGATCATCCTGCCGTCTCCTCATGCCCGCCGACTTGCCCTGACAGCGACCCCCATCGAACTCGATGCCGGTCAGTGGATGCAGATGCTGGAGCGTATCCTGGTAGAAGAAGCGGACAGGGAACAGATAGCCGCGGCTGTCTCTGCCTATGTACAGGCTGTAGCCGCTATCCGTCGGTGTCCCAGTGATCCGCAGCGGCAGCGATCCTTCGGGAAGGTCGCCGAGGCGTTCACCGATGCCTTGAGTCCTTATTTGATACGTCGGGACAAACGCCAGGAACCTTCCATCCAGAAATTCCAGCAACTCTCCGGTGAGGATATTCATGCCTACCGGCAGGAGATCCCTATCGTTATCGACACCGCGGAGCTGGATCTTGCCTGGAAGCAGGCTGTTTGCGCGGCCGAATCCCTTTCCTTCGTGGCTCGGCATACGGACAACAGGCAGGTGAAGCGCCTGCGCCTGACTCTGGCCAATGGGCATGGCATCGCCTCTCTGCTGGATCAGCTGCATATGGATGAAACAGCCGATGCCGCCCAGCTGCAGGCCGAGAGCGAGGAAGAAACAAAGGCATCGCAACAGGTAGCATGCTACACGGAAGAGAATGATCCCGGTCAGGACAAACGTGAGCAACGGGTGGCCTGGTGGCAAGAGATTCTCGCAGCCCCTTTCCAGGGCCAGGAAAACGTGCTCTTTGCACATCCCGCTATCCTGAAGGCGGTGGAGACCATCGAAGAGGTAACGCAGCGCGGGGAAAAAGTCCTTGTTTTCGGGCGGTTCAGACGTCCTATGCAGGCATTGACCCAGCTGCTCAACGCGAGGGAGATGTTGCGCTGCTTGAAAGAGGAGCGCCCCTGGCCGCAATCACGGATCTCCGTGGAAGAATGGGATGCCGTCCGGGCTGCGGATATTCAATTGCACGGTAAGGTAAGCTGGTCGAACAGGGAAGGACTGAACAGAGAACTCGAAGCTCAGTATACGAAACTGCGTCATATTCGGCGTAACTTTCGTAAAGGACTGGTGGCCACTCTTGAAGAGGGATTTCGGCAGAGCCCTGACCGGCAAGCCCAGTGCCTTTTGGCGGCCTTTCAGCAGGACCTGACATCTACTGCTGATACGGAAGATACTGTTTTGATCTACGTTGCCAGAGGGATACAGGAGATCCTTGGTCCGGACTGGCGTACGGCATCTCCTGTAGCCAAGGCCCGTGCTTTTGCCGACCTGGTGAAAGCCGCCGGAGACCAGGATAAAAACGATATTGAGGAAGACTTGGATGATGCTTGCGTGGCCGAATACTGGAAAGTCTGCCGGGAACGGCTGCAAGAAGAATATGATAATTTGCAGGGCCGTTTTGCCCGGCTCATGGACGGCAACAGCAAACCCGCCACCCGGCGCTTTCTGCAACTGGCCTTCAATCGGCCGCACAGCCATCCCAAGGTGCTGGTGGCCCAATCGCTGGTGGGCCGGGAGGGACTCAATCTGCACACGGCCTGTCGTACGGTGGTGTTGCTGCATCTTGAGTGGAACCCGGGCGTGGTGGAACAGCAGATAGGTCGGGTGGACCGCATCGGCAGCCTGTGGGAAGAAAAGCTGAAGCTATGGGAGAAGACACACGGAGAAGGAGAGGGGGCGGAGAGCATCCCCCGTATCGAGATACGGCCGATCATCTTCCAGGGGACCTATGACGAGCGGCAATGGAATATCCTGCAAACGCGCTGGAACGATCTGCGGGCGCAATTGCACGGCTTGATCCTGTCACCGGATATGGCCCGGGATAATCCGGAGGCCGAGGGCTGGATCGAGAAGATAAACAGGATGGCGCCGGATTTTTCTCCTGAAGGGGCGACCGGAACAGAGGACCGCTGACAGAATCTGGCAGAGCAGATAGGGGGAAAACCTTCTCCCCATTTTGCCATCACGATCAGGCGGATAACAAAAAAAGGGCGCCTTCGGGCGTCCTTTTTTCATCTATCACCAAATCGCCAAGGCCACACCGGCTACCACCAGATAGCGGCCCAGTTTGGCCAGCACCACCAGAAGCAGGAAGGAGGGCAGGGGCTCGCGCAAGGTACCGGCCACCAGGGTCAGGGGATCGCCGATGACGGGCATCCAGCTGCATAGCAGGGTCCAGCGGCCGTAACGGTGGTACCAGCCTTCGGCCTTGCGCAGGGACTCCGGCGAGAAGGGGAACCAGCGGCGATCCTGAAAGCGGGTGAGATAACGGCCCAGCCACCAGTTGACGGCCGAACCCGCGCTGTTGCCCAGGGTGGCCACAGTGATGAGGGCCCAGGCCGGTTCCCCGCTCTGCACCAGCAGGGTGCCCAGCAGCAGTTCCGACTGCGCGGGCAGCAGGGTGGCCGCCACCAGCGCGGTGAGGAACAGGCCCCCGTACAGGGCCAGCAAGGTCAGCATCCACGGGCCTCCTGCGGGACATATCTTTAAGGTGAGCCCCCCAGGAGCCTACCGCTTGCCGTAAGGCCTCTACGTCACCAAGGGGACGGACTGCGGCGTCATCGTCCAGTGTCGTACGGGGTTTTCCTCGCGCTTCCTTTCCCCATGAGCGTCATGAGGGAGAAGCCACGGGGGAGGCGCTTGTTCCGGCTGTGAGCCATCGGCACCATCCCCCGAAGATCTCTTAACCCTATCCCGGCCTAGCGGCCGTCGTATTCCCAGATGACCTGACCGGCCTTTTCCACGCCGTAGCCGCCCAGAGCGGCCACTTCCTTGCGGAAGGCCTCGGAGCGGATGACATCCAGCAGGGCGAGGATGCGTTCGTCCTCGGCGTAGCGCTGCGGGATGACCAGATCGTATTCCTCCACGCCCACGGGCACGAAGTCCAGGCCCAGGGCGCAGGCGGCGGCGCGCACGGCCAGACCGGTATGGGCGCGGCCGGAAAGCACGGCGGCGGCCACGTTCATGTGCGTGTATTCCTCGTCCTCATACCCGGCCAGCTGCTGCGGGCGGATGCCCAGCTGCTTCAGGCGGTAATCCAGCAGCACGCGGGTGCCGCTGCCGCGCTGGCGGTTGATGAAGCGCACGTCCTCGCGCGCAAGGTCGGCGATGTCATGGATGCCCAGCGGGTTGCCGGGGGCCACGATGAGGCCCTGCTCGCGGTCTACCAGACGCACCAGCAGCATGGGCTCGCCCTGCAGGTTGTCGCGCAGGGCCTGACGGTTGTAGACGCCGTCGGCATCGTTGAGCAGATGGCTGCCCGCCAGATGGCACTGGTGGCGCTTGAGGGCCATGAGGCCGCCCAGCGAGCCCACATGGGCCGAGGCCAGACGGAAGCGCGGATGCTCGCGGCGCAGGAAACTGTCGATGAGATCCAGGGTGTTGTCGTGGCTGCCGATGGCCAGCAAGGTGCCTTCCACCTGCTGGCGGGGGCGCAGCAGCTGCACCTGTACGGGCTCGTCACGGCTGATGCCCTCGCAGTCGCGGGCCACGCTGATGATGCCGTCGGCCCGGCTCAGGCTGGTGACGGTTCCCGCGCCGCGCGGCAGGGGCACGGCGAAGAAGGTGTCGTCCACCCGGCCCAGCTTGACGCGGATGCGTTCTTCCATGCCGGGACGGGAGGGCAGCGGATTGACGGGCAGGGCCGTGACCGTTTCGCGGTGGGCCAGGCAGCGCTTCTGGAGCAGGGCCAGCAGGGGCTGGACGAATTCTTCCAGGGCCACGATGGCCGAGACGGGATAGCCCGGCGAGCCGATGATGGGCACGCCGCGCACCATGCCGAGGGCCGTGGGCTTGCCGGGCATGACGGCCACACCGTGGGTCAGCAGCTCGCCCTTGTGGGCGATGACGTCGGCGGAATAGTCGTGGCTGCCCGCCGAGGAACCGGCGTTGAGCAGCACCAGATCCGCACCCTGGTCGATGGCCGCGTCGATGGCCGCGCTGATGGCCTCGGGATCGTCAGGCACGATGGGCAGGGTGAAGGCCTCGCCTCCGGCTTCCTGCACGATGGCCGAGAAGATGTAGGAGTTGAACTCCGGCAGGCAGCGGCCCGCGCACAGGTCTTCTTCGCGAGCCTCGGTGAGGGGCACGATCTCGGTACCGCTGGGGATGATGCCCACGCGGGGCTTTTTGAACACCAGCGGTTCCAGCACGCCTCCCGCGGCCAGCGCGCCCAGTTCGTAGGGGCCGATGCAGACGCCGGGCGGCAGGATAATCTCGGACGCCACCATGTCCTCGCCCAGCTTGCGCACATGCTGCCAGGGGAAGGCGGCCTTCTCGATGACCACATGCTGCCCGTCGGGCTCGGTATTGACGTTCTCCACCATGACCACGGCATTGGTGCCCGCGGGCAGGGGATGGCCGGTATTGATCCAGAACGCGTCGGTGCCGATGGTCAGGCGCAGGGGCCGCCGGGTGGAGGCGGTGAAGGTGGATTCGGCATTGACGGCGATGCCGTCCATGGCCGCTCCGTGGAAGGCCGGGGAAGAGCGGCGCGCGGCCACGGGCTCGGCCAGCACGCGGTGCAGGGCCGCCGACAAGGGCACGCGCTCCGTGGCCAGCTCGCGGCCCTCGGCGCTGATGCGGTCCAGCCAGCCCTGGCGGGCGGCCTCCACGGTCTGCAAAGTCAGATAGGTATGACGTTCGCGTTTCATAAATATCTCCCAATATCTCGAATGGAGGCCGGAAGGGCTTCCCGCCGCATGACCGGAAGGTATTACATCCTCTCCGGTGTCGGCATGACATCTTTTCCCGTTCCCGCCTTGGAACGGGGCCGTCATTTCAAAAACGACAGGCGGTCAGTCCCTTTTATAAAGCGCATTGGGGGGAAGATGGGGGCACGGGGGAAGGAACCCCCTTTTTGCGCTAGTAAAAGGGGGTTCCTTCCCCCGAAAAGATCTGGATCTACGCCAGCAGCTCCACGCGCACGCGTTCCCCGGCGGTGAGGCCTTCGCGGTTCTCGGCGCAGATGACGAGGCCGTCGGCCTCCACCAGGCCGGAGACCACGCCGGAAGGCTTCATGAGCGGTTGGGCCAGCCAGTCCACATCGGAGCAGTCCAGGCCCTGGGGCAGCCAGGCGGCCTCGAGGGCCGTGGCGCTGGCGGGCACCAGTTTGACGCGGATGTAGTCGCGGCGGCCCTGGGCCGAAGCCACGGCGCGGGTCAGGCGGGCGGTGAGGGAGGGGACGAGCTCGTCCCCGGCGCTGCCCTGCAGGTGTTCCAGCAAGGGCACGAGGAAGGCGCGGGCGCAGACCAGGGCGCTGCTCACATGGCCGGGCAGGCCCATGAGGCATTTGCCGCCGCTGCGGGCCAGGATGAAGGGCTTTCCGGGGCTGATGGCCACGCCGTGGGTCAGCAGCTCACTGCCGGGCACGGAGGTGAAGACGTCCACGGTATGGTCGCGCATACCGGCGGAGGAACCGCCGGAGACCACCACCACATCGGCCTCGTCCAGCGCGGCCAGCACCGTGCGGCGCAGGGCCTCGGCGTCGTCGCGCACCAGACCGGCCAGCGTCGGCTCGGCACCGGCACTGCGGCAAAGGGCGGCAAGGCTGTAGGAATTGACGTCCCGTACCTGGCCGGGGCGGGGCTCGCTCCCGATGGGCACCACCTCGTCACCGGTGGAGATGATGGCCACCCGGGGCGCACGGCGTACGGCCACGTCCTTTTGTCCGAAGGAGGCCAGCAGACCGATCTCCTGCGGGCGCAGTTTGCGGCCCGCGGGGATGATGCAGTCACCGGCGGCGGCGTCCTCGTCACGCATGACCACGTGGTCACCGGGGGCCTGGGTGCGGGTGAGCTCCACCATGTTGCCGCCGGCCGGGCGGGAATATTCCACCATGACCACGCAATCCGCGCCCTCGGGCAGCATGCCGCCCGTGAGGATGCGCGCGCACTGGCCGGGCTGGAGGCTGATGTCCGGCACGGCGCCCATGGGGCAGTCGCCCACGCATTCCAGCAGGGCGGGGGAACCTTCCTGCGCGCCGAAGACATCACGGGCGCGCACGGCGAATCCGTCCACGGTGGAACGGTCGAAACCGGGCAGGTCGGCAGGGGCGTGCAGGGCTTCCGCCAGGCGGCGGCCCAGGGCATCCGTCAGGGGGACGGTCTCCGCGGGCAGGACGGGCAGGGCGCGCAGATGCCCCAGCACGGTCTCCACGGATTGCAGGGTCAAAAAGTTCTTCATGGCTTCTCCTTGTGCACCGGCGTGACGGGCCGGACGGCAGAAAAGCATACCGCAATGCCTGCCGGGTGCAAAGCCTTTGCTTCCTGCGGCACAGTGGAGAGAAAAGGGCGGCTGCGGGCCGTGCGGCCATCCCTGTGGGGAAAAGGAGGATGCAGGGGCATCGCCACGGGCGGCAGGAGGCGCGGGGCCGCAGGGCATCCCGGGAGCGGCGGGGAAAAGCGGCCTGACGCAAGACACCGGGAACGCGGAGGCCGAAGACGCCCTGAAGGGAGCCCCGGCTGTTGCCGCATGGCGCTCTCCCCGTCATCCCTGCGGGGCGGAGCTCGTTACAGCGTTTCCGTCTCCATGGCCGACCGGTACAGGCACAGGCGGGCGCACAGGCCGCCTTCCGGCCGGTTGTGCAGGCTCAGTTCCCCGCCGTTGCGGCAGGCCATGCTGCGGGCGATGCTCAGGCCCAGGCCGCTGCCGCCGGTGTGGGGGCTGCGTGCCTCGTCCAGGCGGAAGAAGGGCTCGAAGACCTGTTCCAGCATGTCGGGGGGGATGCCCGGGCCGTCGTCCAGCACGTCGATCTGCAGGATATCGTCTTTTTCCCGGAGCTGGATGCGGACACTGCCGGAATAGCGCAGGGCGTTGTCCAGCAGATTGGAGAGGCAGCGGCGGAAGCTGTTGGGGCGCACCGTCCAGGGGCGGGCACAGCTGCCTTCGAGGCTGACGTCCTGTCCCATGTCCTGCCGGTCGGAGACCAGGCTGTCCAGCAGGGCGTTCATGTCCATGCGCACGGCGGCCTCGTCGCGGGCGCTGCCGCGGGTGAGCTCTGCGCTGTTGGCCATGATGCCGCCCAGGATGTCGATGTCTCCCAGCAGCTTGGCCCGCAGGGGGGAGGCGGGGTCCATGCTCTCCACGCGCAGGCGGATGCGGGTCAGGGGGGTGCGCAGGTCGTGGGCCACGGCGGCCAGGATGCGTTCGTGCTGGCCCACACCGGCGCGGATGCGCTCCTGCATCTTGTTGAAGGCCCGGGCGGCCTCGCGCACTTCGGTGGGCCCGTCTTCGGGCAGGGGGGCTGTGTAGAGGTTGCGGCCGAAACTCTCGGCCTTGCCGGAGAGCACCCGCAAGGGCCGCACCACGCGATGCACCACCACCAGGATGAGCAGGATCAGCAGGCCCGCTTCCAGCAGGAGCATGGTCAGGGAGGCCTGGCTGGGGGAGAAATCATAGGCATCGCTGCTGATGACCACACACAGCCACTTGCCGTCGTCCAGGCGCACGCTCACCCGGCTTTCGTACACATGCGTCCAGGGCACATGGCGGCGCAGGGTGGGGTTCATGCTGTCGGCCACATGCACGCGCTGGACCTCGGTCAGCATCTCGCGGGTGTCCAGATCGGTCTCGATGCTGTTCAGGTTCTTGCGCAGGCGGTCACGCAGATACAGGGCGCGTTCGTCCCTGGCCTGCCGGGCCGGATTGGGGGCATCGCTCAGGCTCAGGTGGACCACGTCCAGGCGTTCCAGCCGCTCCAGCAAGGAGCGCTTGTACTCGAAGGGTTCGGAGTGCAGGAGCTGGAGGGAGAGGGCCAGGCTGTTGGCCTGTTCCAGCAGGGCGGAGCGGGCCGCCTGCCGTTCTTCCACCAGCTGGACCGTGAAGGTGGCCACGCCGTGCAGGAAAAGGATGCCGCCGATGAGCATGCCCGCCAGCTGTGCGGAAAGCGTGGTGGAGGTCAGGCCGCGCAGCAGACGGGCAAGGAAGGCGCGCATGCTACTTTCCGGGCATGATGGGGGCATCCACGGGCAGGGCCGGGCGCACGAACTGCGGGCGCACGTCCGTGGCCAGCACGTAGCCGTCGCCGCGGACGGTCTTGATGAGCTGGGGCTCGCGGCCGTTGTCGCGCAGGCGGGTGCGCAAGCGGCTGATCTGCACGTCGATGCTGCGGTCATAGGGCACGGCGTTGCGGCCCTGGGTGCGTTCCAGCAGCTCGTCGCGGCTGAGCACTCGCTGGGGGTTCTGCAAAAAGATCTCCAGCAGGCGGTATTCCGTGCCGCTCAGGGAGACCACCACCCCGTCGGGCGCCACCAGATGGCGGGCGCTGCGGTCCAGCAGCCAGCCTGCGAACTGCAGGGGCGTGGTCTCGGGCTGGTCGCGGCGGGCGCTGCCTTCGGTGCGGCGCAGCACGGTACGGATGCGGGCCAGCAGCTCGCGGGGCTCGAAAGGCTTGCTCAGGTAGTCATCGGCGCCCAGCTCCAGGCCCACGATGCGGTCGGTGATGTCGCCCAGCGCGGTGAGGAAGATGACGGGCACCGTGGATTCGGCGCGCAGGGTACGGAAAAGCTCCAGCCCGTTCATGCCGGGAAGCATGATGTCCATGACGATGAGGCTGCAGGGCACGCGGCGCTGGATCTCGAGGAACTCCGCCGCGTTCCCCGCCGTGCAGGTGGAAAAGCCGTTGCGACGCAGATAGTCGGAAAGCAAGGAGCGGATTTCCTCGTCGTCATCGACGATACAGATGGTATGGATCGTGTTCATGGTCCGCACTCTGGGGCTGAAGGGCAGGGTATTATGACAAAATATGTCATACTTTTACTGTCATTTTGCAGTTCTGTATCAAAAACGACAGTAAAGATACGAACTTATCCATAATACCTGTACTCGCGCCAGGAGGCAACCGCCGGGGAGGGAGCAGGGGGCGTCAGCGGTCTGCCGGCAGGGGCAGCCCCGCCTCCAGACGCAGCAGGAAGCGTTTGACCTCCAGACCGCCGCTGTAGCCGCCCAGGCCGCCACCGGCGGCGATGACCCTGTGGCAGGGGATGACGATCATCAGCGGGTTGCGGCCGTTGGCCTGGCCCACGGCACGGCAGGCACGCGGGCTGCCCACGGCCGCGGCCAGTTCGGCGTAGGAGCAGGTCCGTCCGTAGGGGATGTCCTGCAGGGCCCGCCAGACGCGCAGCTGGAAGGGCGTCCCCTGCGGGGCCAGCGGCAGGTCGAAGCGGCGCAGGCGGCCTGCGAAATAGGCCGCCAGCTGTTCCCGGGCCTCGTGCAGCAGGGGGCTCGCCACGGGCTGTCCCGGCAGGGAAATGGCCTCGGTCGGGCAGTGGGCCGGGGACGGGCATGTCCTGTCCAGGGCCACCAGATGCCCGTCCTTTTCCGTGAGCCAGAGCGGCCCCACGGGGCTTGCAAGACCGGCGACCGGCATCAGGCACGCTCCCCGGCGGCGTCGTCCCGCAGGCGCAGGGAGGCCAGCGCCCCCAGGGCCGCCACGGGCACCAGGCAGGCCATGGCCGTGCCCAGCCCGCCGAAATTGTCCGCGATCCAGCCCAGCAGGGGCATGGCCATGCCGCCCAGGGTCATGGGCAGGCCCAGGGTCACGCCCGAGGCGAAGCCCATGTTGCGGGCCAGCAGCTTCTGGCCCAGCACCACCATGGAGCTGAAGGGCGCGAACAGGCCCACGGCCAGCGGGGCCAGCAGCAGGGCCGCCAGCCACATGCTGTCCACCCAGGCGAAGGCCAGGGCCGCGGGCAGGGCCAGCCACCACGAAAGGCGGATGATGCGGGCATAGCCGATCCTGTCGGCCAGGAAGCCGCCCAGCACGTTGCTGCTGACGCCGCAGACGCAGAAGAAGGCCAGCATCATGGCGCCGAATTCCTTGCTCTGGCCGAAGACGTCATGCCAGTACATGGGGATGTAGGTATTGAAGCCCAGGAAAAGGATGGAGCGCGAGGCGATGACCAGGGTCAGCACGCCGAAGGCATGCCAGTCGTTGCGCGGTTCGGCCTGTCCTGCGGCGGCATTGCTCTGGGGGATCTGGCGCTGCCAGCCGCGCATCTGGAAAAAGAGGAACGAGGCCGTGCACAGGGCCAGCAGCAGGAACACGGCCGTGCCGTGCAGGCCCGCCACGAAGGTGGCCCCGGCCACCAGCAGCGGCCCCACCACGAAGCCGCTGTTGCCGCCCACGGAAAAGATGCTCATGCCCGCGCCCTTGCGGTTGCCGGAGACGAGATTGGCATAGCGGGCCCCTTCGGGATGGAACAGGGCGCCGCCCACGCCGCAGAGCATGAGGGTGAGGAAGATGGCCCAGTAACTGTCCAGAAAACCCACCAGACCCAGGCTGCCGCCCGCCAGCAGCACGGCCAGCGGTACGAACCAGGAACGGGCGTGTTTGTCGGCCAGATAGCCGAATACGGGTTGCACCAGGGAAGAGGTGGCCGAATAGGCGAACATCAGGGCGCCCGCGGCCTGATAGTTGAAGCCGTGGGCCGCGGCCAGATAGGGCATCAGCGAGGGCAGCGCGCCGCCGTTGAGGTCGCAGCTGAGGTGCCCCAGGGAAATGAGCAGTATTTTGCGAAGGTCCATGCCTGTCTCCTGCGGAAAGCTTGAGGCATGGGCATAGCGGGCGGGGCAGGCGGCGTCAAGGGAGGCGGACACGAAAAAGGGCCGCCCGAAGGCGGCCCGGAAAGACAGGTAGGACACGATGCCTAGCGGCGCGGGGGCTGCTTGGCTTCCATGCTGTAGCGGTAGATCTCGTGGACTTCTTCGGTGTAGCCGGGGTAGAAGCCCTTGCCCATGCCCAGCACGATGCGGGCGCCACGGTTCATGTGCACCAGCAGGTCGCCGGTGGAGGGATCCACGCACAGACCTTCGATCTCGCCCTGCTTGATGGCTTCGTCGAAGACCTTTTCCATGTACACATGGGCGTTGCTGTCCGAGGTGATGTCGATGCGGTACAGGTGGTCGGGCTCGTTGTCGTCGGCGGTGCCGTCGTCAGCGGTCATGAACAGGGAGCCGTTGTAGTAGAACACGCCCTGCACCCACTGCGGCACGGGCTGCAGATGCACCTTGCGCAGGTAGTTGCCCTTGAGGTCGTATTCATACAGATGACGGCCGCTTTCTTCGCCCACCCAGGAGCACATCCACACGGTCTTCTTGACCGGGTCCACGGTGATGCCGGAGACTTCTTCCTGGCCGGACTTGGGCTCGAACTTGAACGTGCGCTTGAATTTCAGGGTGTTGGCGTCATGGATGGCGATCTGGATGTCCTTGCCCACGCCGTCCATGAAGTTTTCGGCGCCCACATAGATCTCGCCGTTGTAGACATCGATGTCACCGATGTGGTTGGAGGGGATGGAGTAGCCTTCGAAGGGATTTTTGTTCTCGGCCACCAGTTTGCCGTTCATGTCGTACTTGTACAGGGCCTTGCTGCAGCTCACATAGATGAACTTGCCGTCGCAGGCCACGCCCTGGCGACCGGCCACGGGCATGACGCTTTTCAGGGTGTAGGTGTACTTGGCACCGGGAAGGGGCTTGGCCTGGGCGGCGGGCAGGGCCAAGCACAGGGCGCAAAGCATTGCCAGGGAAGCGAACAAACCTTTCATCTCATCTTCCTCCTTCTTTGGACCGGGTCATTGACGATCCTTTTCCCCTAGTAGCGCGCTAAGAGAAAAAGGGCAACGGGGGAAGACGGGCTTCGTGAAAATGTCACAGAATGACACAATGGCGTCATGTGGCGGGGGGGAGAAAAACGGCGGGAGCCGAAAACGAAAAAAGGGTCTGCGTTTCCGCAAACCCTGATTTCCTTTTTGGTGGAGCTGAGGAGAATTGAACTCCTGACCTCTTGAATGCCATTCAAGCGCTCTCCCAACTGAGCTACAGCCCCTCGGCAGAAATGCATACTGCCCAAAAAGGCCCTGGCTGTCAACGAAAAAATCAAAAAAAGTGATTTTTCTTTTTTATCCTTTTATATCAATAAATTACATAAGAAGCGCACAGCGTTTGCTCCGGCAACAGGGGTAAACGGGCCGCCATGGGCCGTCAGCGGACTATACTAGTTCCGTGGGCAGACCGGCTCGCAAACAGGCCTGTGCCCAGGCCGCCTGGCCCAGAGAGATGCCGCCGTCACCGGGCGGCACTTCCTGCTGGCACAAGGGGGTGAGGCCGTGCGCCGCGAGCAGCAGCGGCAGCAGGCGGGCCAGCAGGGCGTTCTGCATGACGCCGCCGGAAAGGCCCACCACGCGCACGCCCGTGGCCCCGGCGGCCCTGACGGCCAGGGCCGTGAAGCCCTGCGCCAGCTGCCAGTGGAAACGGGCGGCCAGATCTTCCACGGTCAGGCGGTCGCGCCGGGCCAGCACGGCGGCGAACAGGGCCGTGCCGTCCAGTTGTAAGAGGCCGTCCTCTTCCGTCAGGGGCAGGGCGGGCAGCAGCTCGTGCTCCGGCTGCGGGGCCCGCAGCTCTTCCGCCCGCATGCGCCACCATTGTCCCGGCAGGGCGCTGCGGGCGGCGGCGTCTTCCAGACGGATGGCGGCCTGTCCTTCATAGGTGATGTGCGTACACAGGCCCAGCGCGGCGGAGACGGCGTCGAACAGGCGCCCGGCGCTGGACGTGGGCGGGCAGTTGAGGCCCCGGCGCCACATCTCGCTGACCGCCGTGACGGCCATGGCCTGCGGCGCACGGCGGACATCGTCCCCGTCGTCAGCGCAGTCCGCCCAGATCCCGGTCAGGGCTTCGGGGGCCAGACCGCTCTGCAGGGCCAGGCCCAGGGCGATGCGCCAGGGCTCGCGGATGGCGGCCTCCCCGCCGGGCAGGCGGAAGGGCGCCAGACGGCCCAGACGCTGCCAACGGGGCGCATCCAGTTCCATGAACAGCAGCTCTCCGCCCCAGATGCTCTTGTCCGTGCCCAGGCCGGTGCCATCCAGCGTCAGGGCCAGGGCCGGGCCGGTGTGGCCGTGCTCGGTGAGCACGGAGGCCGCGTGCGCGGCATGGTGCTGCAGATGCCAGAGGGGCAGGCCCTCGCGCCGGGCCAGTTCCGTGGCATGGCGGGTGGAGAGGAAATCCGGGTGCAGGTCGCAGACCACGGCGGCGGGCCGCACCTCCAGCAGATCCTGCAGGTGGCGGGCCACTTCCTCATAAAAACCGAAGGTGGGGGCGTTCTCCAGATCGCCCACATGCTGGCTGACGAAGGCCTCGTTGCCGCGCGTCAGGCAGAGCGTGGCCTTGAGCTCGCCGCCCGTGCCCAGCACGCAGGGCAGATCCGTGCCCCAGGCTTCGGGCAGCATCACCGGGCGGGGCACATAGCCGCGTGCCCGGCGGTAGAAAAAGGGCGCCGCGGCGGTTTTTTCCCCGTCGGCGGGCAGGGGACGCACACCGGCCACGCTGTCGTCCACGCGCACCAGGATGTCACGGTCGTGCAGCAGCCAGGCATCGGCCAGATGCGCCAGACGGCGCAGAGCCTCGCAGTTGCCCAGGCAGATGGGCTCGCCGCTGGCATTGGCCGAGGTCATGACCAGCACGGGCGCGGGCTCTCCGGCCGTAGCGGTCAGGCGGACAAGCTCGTCGAAAAGGACGGCATGCAGGGGCGTGTAAGGCAGCATGAGGCCGATACCGGCGGTATCCGGCGCGATGGCGGGGGGCAGGCAGCCCTTGCGGGCCGGGCAGAGCACGATGGGCTTTTCCGGGCAAAGCAGCAGGGCCTCATGCTCTGGGGCAAGGTCGCACAGCTCCCGTGCCGTGGCCAGATCCGGCACCATCAGGGCCAGCGGCTTGTGCGGGCGCCGCTTGCGCAGGCGCAGCAGGGCCACGCTGCGGGCGGAGCGGGCGTCACAGGCCAGCTGGAAGCCGCCCAGGCCCTTGAGGGCCAGCAGGTGGCCCTCCCGCAGCAGGGCGGCCGCCCGTGCCACGGCATCCCGCATGGACGCTTCCGACGGCAGGGTCTCCGGGCCGGGCCAGTTTGCCGGGGCGCTGTCCGGGGGCAGGGTGCCGCCGGGCGGGAGCAGCGGGTTGTCCACCAGCCACAGGCGCGGCCCGCATTGCGGGCAGGCCACGGGCTGGGCATGGAAACGGCGGTCCAGAGGGTCGCGGTATTCGGCCTCGCAGCGGGGGCAGAAGGGGAAGCAGGCCATGCTGGTGGTGGCGCGGTCGTAGGGGATGGACCGGGTGATGGTGTAGCGCGGCCCGCAGTTGGTGCAATTGGTGAAGGCATAGCCGAAGCGCGGATTGCCGGGCGTGTGCATGTCGCGCAGGCAGTCCTCGCAGATGCCCACATCGGGGCTGACCAGCACGCTGTGGCCGGCATGGCCGTGGCTGGCCACGATGACGAATTCCGTCTCGCCGTCCACGGGGGGCAGCTCCGTGATCTCCAGCCGGGTGAGCCGGGCCAGGGGCGGCAGCTCCCGGCGCAGACGCACGGCAAAGGCATCCACCTGTTCCGGGGGCCCCTGCACCTCGATGCGCACCCCGTCCGAGGTATTGCCCACGCTGCCGGAAAGGCCGCCTTCCACGGCCAGCCTGTAGATGAAGGGGCGGAAGCCCACGCCCTGGACCTGTCCTGCGGCCAGCAAGGCCGTACGTTTGTGCTGTATCATGGGACGAGCCTAGCGTTTTTTCGACGTTTGCGCTACGCGCGGACTGCCGCCTTGCGGGGCCATAAGACTTTATGATATTTTTCAGAACACTTTTTACCCTTGGTTTTTCTGCACAGTGTAACAGGAGACAGACATGGCCGGAAAAAGCAGTGTCGGAAAGCGCATCCGCACGTTCCGCGAGGAAAGGAACGTGGATCTTGAGACCCTCTCACAGAATACGGGACTGACCGTCAATTTTCTGGAACGCATGGAAAATGACGAGATATATCCCACCATCGGCCCCCTGCAGAAGGTGGCCCGCTCGCTGGGCGTCCGTCTGGGCACCTTCCTGGACGACCAGTTCACCCGCGATCCCATCATTTCCCGCATGGACCAGCTGGGCAGCGTGGACCCCGCCATGCACACCGGCCGCACCCCCCGTTCCAGCTACATCTATCAGGCGTTGGGCAAGGGCAAGAGCGACCGCAACATGGAGCCTTTTTTCATCGAGATCTATCCCGACAAGGACGACGAAAGGAAGACCATCTCGCATCAGGGCGAGGAATTCATCCTGGTACTCAAGGGCGAGCTGATGGTGGTCTACGGCCGCGAGACCTATTACCTGAAGGCCGGCGAGACCATCTATTACAACTCCATCGTGCCCCATTACGTGGGCGCGCACGGCGACAACCCGGCCCAGCTGCTGGCTGTGACCTACACGCCGTAGTCTCCCGTCGTTCCCCTGCCCTTTTGCGTACACAGCCCGCGCTCCCGCGCGGTATATGAGGATGATCCATGGACGAGAAAGTGCGCCAGCGCCAGGCGCTGTTCGAACTGCGTGAAAAGACCCTTGGCCAGATCCTGGACGAGACGGTGGCCCGCATCCCCGACAAGGAAGCCATCGTCTATGCCGACCGCAACTACCGCCAGACCTGGCGCGAGTTTGCCGATACCGTCGATCTGTTCGCCAAAGGACTCATGGCGCTAGGCGTGCAGAAAGGGGAAAAGGTGGCCGTCTGGGCCAGCAACGTGCCCTACTGGGTGACCTTGCAGTTCGCCACGGCCAAGATCGGGGCCATCCTGATCACGGTCAACACCAACTATCGCGAACACGAGCTCGAATACCTGCTCAACCAGTCGGAGTGCGAGAACATCTTCATCATGGACAGCCTGCGCGACCATGATTACATCGACACGCTCTACACTCTGGCCCCCGAGCTGCGCTACCAGAGCCGCGACCGGCTCAGCTTCGCGCGCCTGCCGCATCTGCGGCGCGTCTGTTTCCTGGGCGCGGAGAAGCATCGCGGCATGTATTCCGTGCCCGAGATTCTGTCCATGTCCGTCATGACCGATGATGCCGAGTATCAGGCCCGGCAGGACAGCCTGGACCCCTGGGACGCCATCAACATGCAGTATACCTCCGGCACCACGGGCTTCCCCAAGGGCGTCATGCTGACCCATGTGGGCGTGGGCCTCAACGGCTACTGGATCGGCCGCAACCAGCGCTTCACCGACGAGGACCGCGTCTGCCTGCCCGTGCCGCTTTTCCACTGCTTCGGCTGCGTGCTGGGGGTCTCGGCCTGCGTCAACCACGGGGCCTGCATGGTCATCCTCGAAGCCTACAACCCCCTGCATGTGCTGGCCGCCGTGGACAGCGAGCGCTGCACGGCCCTGTACGGCGTGCCCACCATGTTCCTGGCCGAACTGGAACACAAGATGTTCAAGCGCTTCGACGTCTCCAGCCTGCGCACGGGCATCATGGCCGGTTCCGTCTGCCCCGAGCCGCTCATGCGGCGCGTGGTGGAAGACATGTACATGAAGGACATCACCATCTGTTACGGCCTGACCGAGGGCTCGCCGGTGATGACCCAGTCCGACCCCGACGACCCCCTGCATCTGCGCTGCGAGACCGTGGGCTGCGCCATGCCCGGCATCGAGGTGCGCATCGGCGACCCCGAGACCTGCGAGGAGCTGCCGCGCGGCGAAGTGGGCGAGATCCTGTGCCGCGGCTACAACGTCATGAAGGGCTACTACAATATGCCCGAAGAGACGGCCCGCACCATCAGCCCTGACGGCTGGCTGCATTCCGGCGACCTGGGCACCATGGACGAGGACGGCTACGTGCGCGTCACCGGCCGCATCAAGGACATGATCATCCGCGGCGGCGAGAACGTCTACCCGCGCGAGATCGAGGAATTCCTCATGGGCATGCCCGGCGTGCTGGACATCCAGGTGGTGGCCGTGCCCAGCCGCAAGTACGGCGAGGAAGTGGGCGCCTTCATCATCGCCCGGCCCGACGTGCCCGTGGCGCCCGAAGACGTGCGCGCCTTCTGTCGCGGCAAGATCGCCTGGTACAAGATCCCGCGCTACATCGCCGTGGTGGACGGCTTCCCTCTGACCGCCAGCGGCAAGATCCAGAAATTCAAGCTGCGCGAGATGGCCGCCGAGCGCTGGCCCGAAGCCATGGCCGAGCCGGACTCCAAGACCGCCAAATAGCGCACATCTGTCTGCCATGAAAAAAGCCCCTTTCCCGTCGGGAAGGGGCTTTTGACGTTTTGCGGAAGAGCCGGAGGCTACTTGCGGCTCAGACCCAGGCGGGCCACCACGGCATCGGCGCCCATGCGGGCGAAGGTGGCCACATCCTTGCCTTCGCGGGCGCTTTCGGGCAGCAGCAGTTCGGGCTTGTTGGAAAGCTCGGCCTGGGGCTTGACGCCGTAGGCTTCGGGGAAGCTGTCGTTGAAGTACATGTCCTGGAAGCCGGAGAACTTGAGGGCGTGGGCCGTGGCGTCCAGCACGGCGTGCTCGTCATCGCCCACCAGGCCCAGCGCACGGGCGTTGACCAGACCGGCCAGGCATTCGCCGCCCTGGGTGCAGGCGATGTGGCCGTGACGGTTGGCCACGATCATGGCGTCCATGATCTGCTGTTCGGTCACCTGCACCACCTGGAAGGCCTTTTCGCCGCCCTTTTCGATGAACTTCTCGGCCAGGCGCTGCACGCGCGGGAAGGAGACCGGGTTGCCGATCATGGCGGCCTGGGCCACGCTGGGGGTGACGGTCACGGGCTGCCACACGCGGGCGTCCTTGGGCGCGGCATAGTAGCGGTACACGGGGTCGGCGTGTTCGCTCTGCACGCCGAAGACGCGCGGCAGGCTGGTGATGATGCCCAGTTCCAGCATTTTGAGGAAGCCGGACATGACGGCCGTGATGTTGCCCGCGTTGCCGATGGGCACGAAGATGCACAGGCCGGACACGTCCCAGCCGTACCACTGGGCCACTTCATAGGCGTAGGATTCCTGGCCCAGGATGCGCCAGCTGTTCTTGGAGTTGAGCAGGGCCACGCGGTAATTCTCGGCCAGATGCTCCACCACCTTCATGCAGTCGTCGAACACGCCGGGCAGCTCCAGCACCGTGGCACCGCTGCCCAGAGGCTGGGAGAGCTGCTGCGGGGTCACCTTGCCGTGGGGCAGCAGCACCACGCTCTTGAGGGGCGCGCCCACATAGGAGGCGTACAGGGCCGCGGCGGCGGAGGTATCACCGGTGGAGGCGCAGACGGTCAGCACCTCGTCCCACTGGTGGCGGCGGCAGAGCCATTTCAGATAGCTGAAGGCACAGGCCATGCCGCGGTCCTTGAAGGAGGCGCTGGGGTTCTGGCCGTCGTTCTTGTAGGCAAAGGGCACGCCCACACGGTCGCGCAGGGCCGGAGCGGCTTCCACGATGGGGGTCAGGCCTTCGCCCAGGTAGACGATGTCTTCCTCGTCCAGCAGGGGCGCCAGCAGTTCATAATAACGGAAGATGCCGCGCAGGGCCGTGCTGCGGGTGGAGGCACGGCGGTCGAAGATCTCGCGCCATTCCGCGCCGCTGCGCTGTTTCAGTTCGTCGAACTTGGTGTTTTCCAGCAGGAACACGCCGCCGCAGGACGGGCAGGTGTAGAGCAGGCTGTCACCGGGGTAACGCTGGCCGCAGTGCAGGCACACATATTCCATCTGACCGCGATAGGCGGGAAAATCACTCTGGCACACGGGATAATCTCCTTGCAGGGACAGGATGAGGAAAGGAGTTTTTTACCATCCTCTCCCGTGACTTGTCGAGAGGGCAGGCAGGGACAGGGGAGGCGCGGGCGGCGTTTTTCCGGGGGAGGGGAGGCCCTTTTGCCCATGCGAAAAGGGCCACCCCTCCCCCGGGCCCCCACCCCCCCCCAAACGCATTTTATCCGGGTGGATGGCGGCCGGCGTGGCATGATGGCCGTGCCCCGCTGCCGGTCCCCCGGCAGGAAGGGCAAAAGAGTCTGGCCGGTATGAAAAATGAAAACGGAGGAGCTCCTGCAGGAGCCCCTCCATTGAGGGATGGCTGCTCCCGCTTGGCGGGGCAGCCGGGCATTCATCGGAGCGCTTTTTGCCGGGAGGGCAGACCTCCTTCAAATAAAGCGCGCTGGGGAAAGGGAGGGGAGTTTGAGGGGAGGGGGAACCCCTCTCGCGCTAGGCTCCCCTCAAGAAACATCCTCTACCGCAGCTGGGACAGGGCGTCGCCGATGCGCTGCAGGGCGTCGCGCAGGGTGTCGTCGCTGACGGCGTAGGAGAAGCGGATGCAGTTGTCGTCACCGAAGGCGGCGCCGGGCACCACGGCCACGCGGGCCTTGTCCAGCAGCCAGGTGCAGAGCTCGGTGGAGTTCTTGACCGTGCCGCCGAAGCACTTGCGCACATCCACGAACAGGTAGAAGGCGCCGTCCGGGCAGGGGCAGGAGGCGAAGTCCCAGCCGTTGATGATGTCCATGGCCAGGTCGCGGCGGCGCTGGAAGGCGTTACGCATCTCGCCCAGGAAATCCAGGGGACCGGTAAGGCCGGCCAGGGCGGCCTTTTGCGAGATGGAGCAGATGTTGGACGTGCAGTGGCCCTGCATGCTGGACATCTTTTTGATGATCTCGGGGTGGGCCACCACATAGCCCACGCGCCAGCCGGTCATGGCAAAGCTCTTGGAAACGCCGTTGAGGATGGCCACTTTTTCGGGATTCTTGGCAAAGTGGTGCACGGCGCTGGCCATCTTGGCCGGAGCGAAGACCAGCTGGTCATAGATCTCGTCGGTCAGCACGTAGACGTCGCGGCTGTCGGCCCAGTCCAGGATGGCGGCCAGTTCTTCGGCATTGTAGACGGCACCAGTGGGGTTGCTGGGCGTGTTGAGCACCAGCAGCTTGGTCTTGTCGGTGCACTTGGCATCCAGCATCTCGGGCGTGACCTTGAAGCCCTGTTCCAGCGAGGCCTGCACGATGACGGGCACGCCGCCGGCCAGCTGGATGGTGTAGGGATAGCTGACCCAGTAGGGGGCGGGCAGCAGCACTTCGTCACCGGGGTTGATGGAGGCCTGCATGAAGTTGTACAGGGCATGCTTGCCGCCGGCGGAAACGATGGTGCATTCGGGGGCGATGTCCTCGCCGTAGAATTTTTTGAAGTAACCGCCCACCGCGGCCCGCAGCTCGGGGATGCCGGGCACGGCCGTGTAGCGGCAGAAATTGGCGTCGATGGCGGCCTTGGCGGCCTCACAGATATGCTTGGGGGTGGGGAAGTCCGGCTCGCCCACGGCCAGGCTGGTGACTTGTATGCCCTGGGCCCGCAACTCCATGGCGCGGGTGTTGACGCTGAGGGTCAGCGAGGGCTTCATGGTGCGCACACGTTCGGAAATCTGCATAGGGTGCTCCTTGCCTGGAATAGGAGTGGCCGGACTGCGGCGCGCCCGCTCCGGTCACGGCGCAATAGCGTATCAGGTTCATATCTGACTGTAAACGAGGGCCCCTCCCCGCGGCCCTGTGTCCCTTTTAAGGATGATCCATGGAAAAAACACCGTTGCTGCCCCTTCCCCAAGGCTGTGTGGTGGGGCGTTTCATCAGGCGTTACAAGCGCTTCAGTGTGGAGATGCTGCTGGACGGGCAGAACGTCTGGGTCCACAGCAACAATTCCGGCAGCATGCTGGGCCTGACCCTGGCCGGGGCCCCGCTGCTGGCCTCGCCCGCGGCCAATCCGGCGCGCAAGCTGCCCTACACGCAGGAGGCCGTCTGGCTGGCCGAGCGGGCCGTGCCGTCCCTGTCCGGCGGGGAGGAAGGCGCGGATGGCTCCGCCCTGGGCCGTGGCTTTTGGGTGGGCGTCAATACCAGCGTGCCCAACCGCATGATAGAAGTTGCCTTCCATGCCGGGCGGCTGGCCTTTGCCGCCGGATACACGCAATGCCGCCGGGAGGCCAAACGCGGCGAGAGCCGCCTGGATGCCTGCCTCACCGGGCCGGATCTGCCGCCGCTGTGGGTGGAATGCAAGAACGTGACCATGGTGGAAGACGGCGTGGCCTGCTTCCCCGATGCGGCCACGGAGCGCGGTCAGAAGCATCTGCGCGAGCTCATGGACATCGTGCGCTGCGGCGAACGCGCGGCCATGTTCTATCTGGTGCAGCGCCCGGACGGCCATTGCTTCGGCCCGGCGGACGTGGTGGACCCCGCCTATGCGGCCCTGTTCTATGAGGCGATGGATGCCGGGGTGGAGATCTATCCCTACCGCGCCTCGGTGAGCCCTGCCGGTATCGAGCTGGAAGGCCTGCTGCCCGTGGCGCCCCGTCCCGCCGGACTGTGACATCCTCCTGTTGGGGGGGGAATGTGATGCGGAGGGGCGCGGGGCCATTTTCATAGGGGCACCCCACAGCGCGTGAGCGCCCCTTCTCCACGCCTGTTCTCTCCCTGTTGCCCATTGGGACAAAAACGCGCACAATGACGGGCGGCAAACTGTGGCGGGCGCATCGGCCGTTCCCGGCCGGAAAGGGATTCGCCGTTTGCCGCTCCGGCACAGGCGGATACCGCCTTGCGGCGATGTGTCCCGGCGGCCCCCTGTGGCCCCTGTTGCCACGGTCCATGATCTCAAGGAGACAGTTCCATGACTCACCGTTTCATTCCCCGGCTTTCTCCCGAAGAGATCGCCCGCCAGCAGCTGGAAGGCCTGCGCTTCACCGTGCGCCAGGCTTTCAAGTCCCCCCAGTACCGCAAACGTCTGGAAGCCTGTGGCGTCACGCCTGACGACATCACCTCGCTGGACGATCTGCGCCGTCTGCCCACCGTGGACGTGGAAGACCTGCGCGAAGGCTATCCCCTGCCCCTGCTCTGCGTGCCCGAAGAGGAAGTGGTGCGCATCCATGCCTCCAGCGGCACCACGGGCAAGCGCAAGATCCTGGCCTACACGGCCAATGACGTGAATAATTTTACCTTGCAGATGGCCCGTTGCTACGAGATGGCTGGCCTGACCCCCATGGACCGCATGCAGGTGGCCGTGGGCTATGGCCTGTGGACGGCCGGTGCGGGCTTCCAGCTGGGGAGCGAGCGCTTCGGCATGCTCACCATCCCCGTGGGCCCCGGCAACCTGGAGATGCATCTGCAGCTCCTGCGCGACATGGGCTCCACCTGTTTCGGCGCCACGGCCTCCATGGCCCTGCTGCTGGCCGAAGAAGTGGAGCGCGCCGGTATCCGCGACAAGCTCAAGCTGCGCAAGGTCATCTGCGGCTCGGAGATCCGCAGCGAAAAGATGCGTCTGGCCATCGAGAGCAAGCTGGGGCTGGAAAGCAGCTATGATATCGCGGGCATGACCGAGATGTACGGCCCCGGTACGGCCATCGACTGCGACGAGCACAACGGCCTGCACTACTGGGCCGACATGTTCATCATCGAGATCCTCGATCCCGAGACCCTGCAGCCCGTGCCCGAAGGCGAAGTGGGCGAGATGGTGGTCACCAGCCTGCGCAAGGAGGCCGTGCCCCTGCTGCGCTACCGCACCCACGACCTTTCCCGCCTGCTGCCCGGCGACTGCCCCTGCGGCCTCAGCATGCCCCGCCATGACCGCATCCTCGGCCGCTCCGACGACATGATCATCTACCGCGGCGTCAACATCTACCCCGGCCAGATCATGGACGTCATCGGCGCCTTCCCCGAACTGGGCGGCGAATATCATGTGGAACTGACCCGCGACGATCGCTCGCTGGACCACATGACCCTGACCGTGGAACGCGCCCAGGGCGCCACCTCCGGCGGCGATGCCCAGCTGGTGGCCGCGCTGGAACAGCGTCTGCACAAGTCCCTGCTGGCCCGCGTGGCCGTGAAGCTCGCCGACCACGCCAGCCTGCCCCGTACCTTCAGCAAGTCCAAGCGCGTCACCGACCTGCGCTAGGACGGTGGTTGTTTTTTGAGGGGGGAAGGGGGCCCTTTTTGAAAAAAGGTCGCCCCTTCCCCCCCTCAAACTCCCCCCATCCCTCCCAAAAACTTTTGTCCTGATCAGTGACGGTCCGCCTGACCACGGCGGGCTCTCTTCGTGCGTCCGTCCCCGGGTCGGATGGAAAAAGGGGCGACAGGTGGGCCGGGGAGATATGATTGTTTTTTCATGGGAAGGGAACGGCCAGGAACTTCGACAAACGGTCGCACAGTTTGGGACACCTAAAAAAGCCAATAGAAAAGGACGCCACGTGTGGCGTCCTTTTCTATTGGCTGAATCTATGTGATCCTCGCGTCTGCGACCGTCTGGCTGGCGGGGCTGCGGGCTGCCTGTCCTGTGCCGGATGGCCTGCCCTCTCAGACAGCGACGGGGACCATCCGACCGGACCGGAGAAAAAGTTTTAGGGGGGAAGAGGGGTTCCAAGGGGAGAAGGGGGACCCTTTTCCAAAAGGGGCCCCGTCTCCCCTTGGCAGCATCTTGTCTTACTGCTTCAGCAGATCGTCCTGGCTGTCGCGGGCATGGCGCACGAAGACGGCGCGCACGCCGGGCAGCTCGCCCAGACCGGTGAGTACGGGGCGGGGGGTGAGGCCCAGGGCGCGGATCTGCGAGGCCCAGGAATCGGGCTCGTCACCGGCCAGGTCGTTGCGGGCGTGGTCCCCGGCCACCACCATGAAGGGCTGGAGCCAGATGACGGACGCGCGGCTGGTCTTGATGGCGGCAAGCACCTGGTCGAAACCGCGCGAGCCTTCCACTGTGGCCAGCACGGCCAGGTTGTCGGCATCGGCCAGGGTGGCGCGCATGCCTTCGATGATCATGTCGCCCCGGCCGTGGCTCTGGCCGTGGCCCATGAGGGCCAGCAGCTCGCCGGACTTGCGCTTGCCTTCGGTGGCGCCGAGGACGGCGCGGCAGACATCTTCGGCATCCTGCCGGGATTCCAGCAGCGGGCGGCCCAGATAGACGGCCTTGAAACTGTCGGGATGGCGGACCAGCCAGCTGACGAGCAGGCGCTCCATCTCGCTGAATTCCTCACCAGCCACCACATGCAGGGACTGGACGCGCACCACGTCCACCTTTTGCCGGGCCAGCTCTTCCAGACCGGCGGCCACGTCACCGATGTGCACGCCCTTCTTTTCCAGCTTGGCCCGGATGATGCTGGAGGTATAGGCCCAGATCACGGGACTGTGGGGGAAGGCGGCCTTGAATTCCTTGTCGATGGCGGTCAGGGCGGGCTGGGCCTCGGGCACGCTGGTGCCGAAGGCCACCAGCAGCAGGCCTTCCTTCTGGGCCGCCAGGGCAGGCAGGGCCAGGCAGAGGGTGAGCAGCAGGGCCAGCAGCGTGGAGCGCAGGGATGTTGTGGGGATACGACGCATGGAACCTCCTCAATGACGCGTTGAAAGGTTAGGGATGGAGCGGGTATTCGGACTTGAGGGAATGGGGAGGCATGCCTCCGGGCCTTTGCTTCGCCTTCACCGTGACGGCTGGCTGTCGTGGCGTGTCGCCAAAGAAGCTCCGTACCCTCTTACCGCAGCGCGACTGTTTCCGATTTGCACGGAATTCCCCGCATGGATGCGCCATCAGAAACGGTTTGGGGCACAAAAGTCAAGCCGGGCGGAAAAGTAAAAGCCTGCGCTGTCCGGGAGATGCGGGGGGAAGGCTCCTTTTGTCCGGCCGTTGCGGCACGGGCGGCGCTGGTCCGCGAGGGGAGGACGGCCCTGCTTTTTTTCGTCGCTCGCGCCATCCCCGTCGCCGGAGGAGGCTGGCGGACGCTTGGCCTTGTCCGGGCTTTGGGCTATGCTGATCACATGAGTACGCACAGTCGATCATTTCCCGCGCCCCGTCGTGGCGCCCTCCATGAGGAGCAGGCCCCGCAGGAAGCCGACAGGGAAGAGAAAAAACGTTCAGCGCCCCGCCGTCGCAGCGGGGGCAAGGCCAGCCCGGAGCAGGGCGCGGACAGGCAAGGCCCGTCCCGCCGTTCCGGGCGTCGTGTTTCCGGGGAGCCGGCAGCGCAGGCTCCCGCCCGGGCCAAAACGGGCCGGGGCAAGAAGGCGGAACAGCCGGAACATGCCGCCGGGGAGGCCCATGCCCTGCCCCGCTGGCGGCAGGAGCGCCGGGAACAGCGGCGCGAGGCCCGGCAGCAGGAGCAGGTGCTCCTGGCCCGTCGCTGGCCCGACCTGCCCCGTTCGGCCCTGCCCAAAGAAGATTTCAGCGTACAGGTGGCGGCGCGTGACTACATGCAGCCCCTGCTGGAAGAGTTGGGGGACCGCGTCATCACCGTGCGTGGGCGTCTGGTGCTGGCCCGGGGCACGGAGCCCGCGGCCTGGGCCCAGAACGTCTGGACGGAACCGCGCTGGATCCCCATTACCTCCATCGGCAGCGGGGCACGGCAGCTCTCGGCCCTGCAACGCAACTGGCGGGCGCACATCCCCACCCTTGGCGGACATGTGCGGCGTCTGCGCCTCATGCAGGAGCAGCTGCCCTACGTGGCGGCACGGCCCCTGCACTTCGGCACGCCCGCCCCGTCCGCGCCGCTGGGGGCCTTCACCCTGTGGGAAAAAGACCTGATGCTGGCCTCGCCGCGCACCACCTCGCCCTTTGCCGACGGGGAAGTGCAGTTCGTGGAGAACCGCGAGGACCCGCCGGGACGCGCCTACCTCAAGCTGTGGGAAGTCTTCACCCTGACCGGGCGCACGCCCGCGCCGGGGGAACTGTGCATCGACCTGGGCGCCGCACCGGGCGGCTGGACCTGGGTGCTGGGGCGGCTGGGCTGCCGCGTGTTCAGCGTGGACAAGGCTGAGCTGGCGCCCCAGGTGGCGGCCATGCCCGGCGTCAACCACTGCCTGGGCAGCGGCTTCGGCCTTGAGCCGCGCCATGTGGGCCAGGTGGACTGGCTGTTCTCGGACATGATCTGCTACCCCGACCGCCTGCTGGAGACCGTGCAGGAATGGCTGGCGGCCGATGCCTGCCGCAACGTGGTCTGCACGCTCAAGTTCCAGGCCCAGACCGACCACGAGACGGCGCGGGCCTTCGCGGCCATCCCGGGCGGCCGTCTGCTGCATCTTTCCTGCAACAAGCACGAGCTGACCTTCGTGAAGCTGGCCGACTAGACCGGTCGTGATCATCCTGTCGCCATGATGCGGGCATGCCGTCGCCGGACGGTGTGCCCGCTTTGCGTTTTTCCGGTCATCGCAAGGGCGGGCGGCGATGGGCCTATGCAGCCATGGCAGGCGGGAGGCGGAGCCCTTGCCGTCCAGGCTCTACAGGGCGGCAGCCTTGCGGTGCCGCGCCTTCCTTTTTCTTTTCAGGAACCATTGTCAGGAATGGGGAGCTCTTTTCCCTGTCCTTTCACGACGTTCCGTTCGCCGCCCATGGCGTGGAAAGGGCCGTTCCGCGTGCCCTGACACGTGTCCGGGCCATTTTCGCCTTGTGCTTTGCCTTTCCTTTTGCTACTTTCTTTCACCCCCGTACAGGGGACAAATTATGTTTGGAGGCATGTCAAGCATGGCAGACAAGGAAACCGGGCACGAAAACGAAATGAGTTTCGAAAGCGCCCTTGAAAACTATCTCAATCCCGACTTCGGCGACCTCGAAGAAGGCTCTATCACCAAGGGCGAGATCGTTCGCGTGGATGACGACAATGTTCTGGTGGACGTGAACTTCAAGTCCGAAGGCCAGATTCCGGCCAGCGAGTTCCGTGACGCCGCCGGCAACATGACCGTCAGCGTGGGCGACCGTGTGGATGTCTACGTCGTTCGCAAGAACGAAATGGAAGGCACCATCACGCTGTCCTTTGAGAAGGCCAAGCGCATGCAGGTCTTTGACCAGCTCGAAGACGTGCAGGAAAACAACCGGGTCATCAAGGGCCACATCGTGCGTCGCATCAAGGGCGGCTACACCGTGGACATCGGCGGGGTTGAAGCTTTTCTGCCTGGCTCGCATGTGGACCTGCGTCCCGTGCCCGACATGGACGCTCTGGTCAACCAGGAATTCGAATTCCGCGTGCTGAAGATCAACCGCCGCCGCAGCAACGTGATCGTTTCCCGCCGCGTGCTGCTGGAAGAAGAGCGTGATTCCAAGCGTCAGGATCTGCTGCGCACCCTGGAAGAAGGCCAGATCGTGCACGGCAAGGCCAAGAACATCACCGAATACGGCGTGTTCGTGGACCTGGGCGGTCTGGACGGCCTGCTGCACATCACCGACATGAGCTGGAAGCGCATCCGCCATCCCAAGGAAATGATCACCATGGGTCAGGACCTGACCCTGAAGGTGCTCTCCTTCGACCGCGAGAACAACAAGGTCTCCCTGGGCCTCAAGCAGCTGGTGCCCGATCCGTGGCAGGACATCTCCGCCCGCTTCCCCGAAGGTGCCAAGTGCACCGGCAAGGTCACCAACCTGGTGGACTACGGTGCGTTCGTGGAACTGGAACCCGGCGTGGAAGGCCTGGTGCACATCTCCGAAATGTCCTGGACCCGCAAGCTGCGTCATCCTTCCCAGATGGTGCACACCGGTGACGAAGTCGAAGTCGTCATCCTGGGTGTGGACGGCGAGAAGAAGCGCATCAGCCTGGGCATGAAGCAGGTCCGTCCCAATCCCTGGGAACTGGTGGCCGAAAAGTATCCTGAAGGCACCATCCTCGAAGGCGTCATCAAGAACATCACCGAATTCGGTATGTTCATCGGTATCGAAGACGGCATCGACGGCCTCATCCACGTGTCCGACATCAGCTGGACCAAGAAGGTGCGTCATCCCAACGAGATCTACAAGGTGGGCGACACCGTGCAGGCCAAGGTGCTGACCGTTGACCAGGAAAACGAAAAGTTCACCCTGGGCATCAAGCAGCTGGTCGATGATCCGTGGGGCCACGTGCCCAGCACCTACCCCGTGGGCTGCACCGTGAAGGGCGTGGTGACCAACATCACCGACTTCGGTCTGTTCGTGGAAGTGGAAGAAGGCATCGAAGGTCTGGTGCACGTTTCCGAACTTTCCAGCAAGAAGATCAAGAGCCCTGCCGAGCTCTACAAGGAAGGTCAGGAAATCCAGGCCAAGGTCATCCACGTGAGCGCCGAAGAACGCCGCCTGGGTCTGTCCATCAAGCAGATCAAGGACGACGAAGACCGCCGCAAGCCCAAAGAATTCCACGCTGGTCCCCAGGAAGCCGGTCAGAGCCTCGGCGACCTGCTGAAGGCCGCTCAGGAAAACAACTAGTCCTCACGGACCGGTTTGCGAATATGAAGGGGGAGCCGCAAGGCTCCCCCTTTTTGCGTCCGCAAGGCAGGGCGGAGGAACGGCAGGCCATCCTTGCGGCCCCATCCTTTCTTCCGGGCAGGGAGCCCGCGGCAGCGGCGGCCCGGCTTGCCTCGGGACTGGCGATGCCCTACACTTGTCCTGTAGCCCGACCACAGGACAGACAGGCCATCGGAGGCGGATATGAAGCGCGTACTTTGCTGGATCGGAGGTATCGTTCTGGTACTGGCGGCGGTACTGGCCATAGTGATCAGTCAGCTGGATACCGAGTTCATCAGCGGCCAGATCTCGGCCGCGGTGGAAAAAGCCACGGGCACGCCCGTGCGCTTCGCCAGCCCGCCCGAGCTTTCCCTGCTGCCCCCCGGGGCCAGATTCACCGCCGTCAGCTGGGACGGCGTGCAGGACGGGCAGGGTATGCGCTTTACCGCCAAGGGCGGCGAGGCCCATCTGGAGCTGGAACCGCTGCTGCACGGGGAGCTGGTCATCGGCGAAGTCCGTCTGGACAGCCCCTCGCTGAGCCTGCTGCTGCCGGAAGGCAAGGCCGCCGCGTCTGCGGATGCGGCCTCCGGCAATGCCGCCGGCAACAAGCCCGGCAGCGAGGTGCTCCTGCCGCTGGAGCTGGGCCGCCTGACCCTGAGCAAGGGCAGCCTGCATGTGGAGAAGGGCAGCGAGCGCTACGACCTGCGCGACATCAACCTTTCTGTAGAGAACCTGCGCAACGGTCAGGACGCCGTCCTGCGCTGCGATTTCACCTATGATCTGCTCACCGCCGGGCGCACGCTGGCCGGGACCCTGGCCTTGGATGCCCAGGCCGGGCTCTTCGGCATGGCCCCGCGTGTGCAGAACCTTTCCCTGACCATCACACCTTCCCGCCGGGGCCTCCTGCCCGCGGGCCTCGGGCCTGTACAGCTGCAGGGCGATGCCTCGCTGGATACGGCGGCCCGGCAGCTGCATCTGTCCCGCCTGAGCCTTTCCGTGCCGCACGGCCGCGTGGGCCTCACCGGTACGCTGGGTCTGGACGGCCCGGCCTTCACGGGCTCCGTCCTGCTGGAAGGCGCGCCGCGCAAGCTGGCCTCGGCCCTGGGCGTGCAGCTCAAGCCCCATGCGCAGGACGCCCTGCTGTTCAAGGGCTCCGTGACCTGGGAAGGCGACACGCTGGCGCTTTCCCAGTGCAAGGGCAAGCTGGATGCCACGCCCCTGCGGGCGGAACTGCGCCTGCACTTCCGGGACGTGCTCGCCATGGAAGGCTCCCTGAGCCTGGGCAAGCTGCAACTGGACGAATATCTGCCCCTGCCCGAAAGCGGCAAGGATGCGGGAACGGCCAAGGGCAAGGAAGGCAAGGCCGTGGCGGCCGCGGACAAGGAAAGCGCCACCAGCTGGCCCACCATCAACATGCGCCTGGCCATGTCGTCCCTGGGCTGGAAGAAGATGCATCTGCGTGACATCTCCCTGGCTCTGAGCGGCAGCAAGGGCGATTACCGTCTGACCTCCTTCCAGGGTGTGCTGGAAAGCGGCGGCCGCCTGTCCGCCGGCGGCCGTGCCGACCTCCGGAACCGCAAATATGCGCTGGATCTGGATGCGGCCGAAGTGGCCCTGGGCCCCCTGCAGGAATCCCTGGAAAAGCCCCGCTCCGTGGAAGGTCTGGCGGCCCTCAAGGCCTCCTGCACCACGAGCGGCACAGGCGCCGACGCCATGATGGCCGCCCTTTCCGGTTCGGGCGACCTGCGGCTGCGCAACATGCATATCCCGGCCCTGACCTCCCTGCTGCATTCGGTGCCCGGCCTCAAGGGCGCTGTTTCCGATACCTTCGAGCAGGTGCATGTGCCCTTCGTGCTGCGCAAGGGCGAAGCCGACCTGGCGCCCATGACGGCCACCTCGCCCAAGCTCCAGGCCAGGGGCCAGGCCCACGCCAGCCTGCCGCGCCAGCACCTCAAGGGCACGGCCACCATCACCACGCTGGGCCTGAACATCCCCGTGAACTACGAAGGGCCCTTCGACAACCTTTCGTTCTCGCTGGATTCCAAGTTCGCGCTGGACGCGGTCAAGGGCCTCGGCAGCAATCTGCTGGAAGGCGGCAAGAAGGCGGGCAGCGCGGCCGGTGATACGGCCCGCGGCGCGGGCAACAGCATCGGCGGTGCCGTGCGCGACGCCGGCGGCGCCATCCGGGGGCTGTTGGGCCGTTAGGAAGGAAAGCGTTTTGCGGGAAGGGCTCCTTGCGTTGCTGTTGATCCCGCAAGTTTTTTATTGTTGAGGGGGGATCCCCTCATCTCTGCTGTCGATGCCCGTAGCTTCCTGCGTCGCAACGGGCACGGCCCTGCGGGCCGCCATCCGGTCGCTACTCGCGCGAGAGGGGTTCCCCCCCTCAAACTCCCCCTCCCCTTTGGGGCAGGTGTACGGCCGGAGGAAGCCTCTTCTTTTCAGGGCGTGTCCTGTCGGACAGAGTGAAGGGGCAAGGTCCTGTGCAATGAAATATGAAAAAAGGCCTCTTTCCCGCAGGGGAAAGAGGCCTTTTGCTGTCGTGTTGCGTCGCCTTACTTCTGGCGGCTCTTGAGCCAGCTCTTTTCGGTACCGGCACGCAGACGGGCGATGTTCTCCTTGTGCTTCCAGACCACCAGGGCCCAGATGCACAGCGACAGGGGCACCCAGGCGTACTTGGTTGCGGCCAGCAGGGCAAAGGGCAGCACCGTGACCAGGGTCAGGGAGCCCAGCGAGACGAAGCCGCTGCGCCAGATGACCAGCACGCAGGCCGCGCAGGAGAAGAGCAGGGGGAAGAAGGCCAGCGGCAGGAACACGCCGATGCTGGTGGCCACGGCCTTGCCGCCGCGGAAGCCCATGAAGCAGGAGAACACATGGCCCAGCACGCAGGCCAGGGCCACGCAGGTCACCAGCAGGGGCGAAAGGCCCAGCCACAGGGCCAGGGCCACGGGCAGGGCGCCCTTGCCCAGGTCACAGGCCAGGGTCAGCACGCCCCAGCGGAAACCGCACAGGCGGGCCACGTTGGTGGCGCCGGTGTTGCGGCTGCCGTCGTTACGGGGATCGATGCCGCAGAAGGTGCGGGCGATGACCAGCCCCCACGGGGCGGAACCCAGCACATAACCCAGAACGATACACAAAAAGGCCGTCATATTCCTCCTCCTTGAACCGGGGCTGTCCTTGCCCCGCCACAGCGGCTGCCATGGCGTTGTTTATCCCTGTAGTGTCCCGTTCCCGTACGGCCCGTTTCCCCTGATGAAGCGCATTTGGGGGAGGATGGGGGGCCTGGGGGGAAGGGACCCCCTTTGGGCGCTGGTTAAAGGGGGTCCCTTCCCCCCGGAAACATATCCTCAGGATCCCGCATCAGCCGTCCATGCTGACGGCTTCGAGGATCTGGATCTCGTTGTACAGCGGGTGCACGCGGCCGATGCGCACCTGCACGGCCATGCCGGGGCAGGTACGTTCGTCGAACATGCGGCGTTTGCCGCGCACGTACATGCCCTGTGCGGGCAGGCTCACGTTGACGAACATGTCGTTTTCTTCGGTGACCACGCCGTCCCACCAGACCTTGTCGCCCTGCTGGCGGAAGTAGAGCAGCTTCCAGTAGCGCGGGCGGAAGCGCTGCACCTGCCCGGCGGCATCCAGCACGGCATTGAGGCTGACCAGCAGGGTGGACAGGGCCTCGCTGTCCCAGCGGGGCGTGCCGTGGGTGAGCCAGTGCAGCAGCTGGGCCTCGTTGATGAGGTCGGGATAGCGGCGCAGGGGCGAGGTCATGGGCGTGTAGCGCGCCAGGCCCAGGGCGGCGTGCGGCCGGGCCTGCACTTCGAGGCTGGAGGGGATCAGGGCGCGCATGATGCGCGTCATGTCCTGGGGCTCCTTCCAGACGCCGGCGTATTCTCTGGGCAGGGCCACGTCCTGGGTGCGGTGCAGCATGGGGATCTCGCGTTCCGCGGCCCACTGGGCCACGGCGGCGCTGGCCAGGATCATCATCTCGGCCACCAGCGGCTGGGAGTCCGGGGTCTCGTGGCCGGGCTCGATGGACACGCGCGTCTGCGCGCCTTCGCCTTCCAGCACGATGGACGGTTCGGGCCGGTCCATGATGACGGCCCCGCGCGCGATGCGGGCCTTTTGCCAGACGCGGGCGAAGTCGTTGCCGCAGGCCAGCATGGTGGCCCAGGGCGCGGCGGGGTTGTCCGCCTGCGGGGCCTCACCGGCGGCCAGGGCGTCGAGGACGGCCTGGGTGTCGTCATAGGTCAGGTTGGCGGCCAGGCGCACCCGTGCGGCCCAGGGCTCGCAGGAAAGGATCTCGCCCGCGGCCGAGATGCGCGTCCGCACACAGAAGGCCGGGCGGTCCTGACCGGCCAGCAGGGAGAAGGCGTCCGTGCCCAGGGCTTCGGGCATCATGTGGCTGTCGCCCTCGGGCAGGTAGATGCTGGTGCCGCGACGGAACACGGCCTTGTCCAGGGCCTCTCCGAAAGGCCAGCAGGCGGCCGGGCAGGCCAGGGCCAGGGTGAGATCGAAACCGCCGTCGTCCGTGGGCAGGATGTGGAACGCGTCGTCCACGTCGCGGGTGGTGGCGCTGTCGATACTGATGAAGGGCAGGTCGCAGGCGGGCAGCTCCACCTCGCGGGCGGCCCGCTGCAGGGCCTCCACGGCCGGGGCCAGAGGCTGCCACCAGTCGTCGCCGGGAGCGTAGCCCGCGCGGTCATACCAGAAATTGTAATGGGCGGGCACCTGTTCCCAGGCCATGAGCAGCTGTACGGGCAGGTGCGGCACGTCGGGCAGGCCCTTGGAGAGCATGCGCCACAGTTCGTCGTATTCCTGGCTCTCGGGGTCGGCCATGCGGGCGAACAGGATCTGCTTCAGACGTTCGGCCACTTCGGGGGCCGGCCATTCGGAGATGCCCCGGGTGTCCTCGCCGGGCTGGGGCGGCAGCGCGCGTTTTTTGCAGGCCACGTCCCAGAGCAGGCGGAAAAAGCTGTTGCCGCCCAGTACCAGGGCCTCGCGGGCGGCGCGTTCCTGCTGTTCCTTGAGGCGCTTTTCCACCATCTCGGCGGAAAAGATCTGGAAGACGGGAGGCTGGAAGCGGAAGTGGCTCTTGCAGGCCAGCAGGGCCCGCCCGCAGGCGGCGACGCTGTCGGCGTCCCCGGCCTGACCGGCCAGTTCGGCGAACCACTGGGCCGAGGCTTCCGGCACCTCGCCCTGGCTCATTTCCCACAGTTCCAGCACGGGCAGGGCCGCGGCCAGTTCTTCGCGGCGGGCGCGGTGCTGCTCCAGCACGCGGGCGGACTCGTCCTTGCCGGGCACGGAGCCCAGTGCGGGCCCGGCCCAGGGCAGCAGGCGCGACGTGGTGAGACGCGTCTCGCGCCGGTTGGGCAGCAAAAGACGCAGTTTGCCGCCAGATTCTTCGGTGACCAGCGCGATCTGGATGGCATTGCCTTCAAGATATTCCACAATGCAGCCCGCCGAGGGGTACTGCACACAAACCGACATAAAAGCTCCTTCAACCGGAGGATGGGCTCCGATAGGCGGTACAATCCGTCATTTTGCCTGTTCTGGCAAGTCCCGGCGGCGCATCCTTCGACACGTCCGCAGGCCGGAGCGCCGTCCCGCCGGCCCTTTGACGCGCCGTCGCTAACAGGATATGTGTTTCTTACCTTGTACGTCACTTTTCAGGCCGGACGGAGTTCCATGAGCAGCATCATCCATCAGACGGGCAGCGTTCGCCCGCTTTCGCTTCAGGAACGGGAACAGCCCCAGCTGTACCGCGAGCTTTTTCCTTACACCAGCATCTGTCGCACGACTTTCGACGAGGTGCTCCTTGCCCCGCGTCCTGCCGAACAGATGCGCATCACGGACACCACCTTCCGTGACGGCCAGCAGGCCCGGCCGCCGTATACGGTCAAGCAGGTGGCCAAGATGTTCGACTTCCTGCACCGCATGGGCGGCAAGACGGGCCTCATCACGGCGTCGGAGTTCTTCCTGTACTCGGCCAAGGACCGCAAGTGCATCGACGTCTGCCGGGCGCGCGGCTACCGCTTCCCGCGCGTGACCTCCTGGATCCGCGCCAACAAGGAAGACCTCAAGCTGGCCCGGGACATGGAGTTCGACGAGACCGGCATGCTGACCAGCGTGTCGGACTACCATATCTATCTCAAGCTGGGGAAGACCCGCCAGCAGGCCATGGACATGTATCTTGACCTGGCCCGGCAGGCCCTGGAATGGGGCATCATCCCGCGCTGCCACTTCGAGGACGTGACCCGCGCCGACATCTACGGCTTCTGTCTGCCCTTTGCCCAGAAGCTCATGGAGCTGAGCCAGCAGAGCGGCATGCCGGTCAAGATCCGCCTGTGCGACACCATGGGCTACGGCGTGCCCTATCCCGGCGCGGCCCTGCCCCGCTCGGTGCAGCGCATCGTGCGGGCCTTCACCGACGAGGCCGGTGTGCCCGGCGAATGGCTGGAATGGCACGGCCACAACGACTTCCACAAGGTGCTGGTCAACGGCGTCACGGCCTGGCTCAACGGCTGCGGCGCGGTCAACAGCACGCTGTTCGGCTTTGGCGAGCGCACGGGCAACACGCCGCTGGAAGCCCTGATCATCGAGTACATCTCGCTCACCGGTGACGATGCCGCCGCCGACACCACCATCCTGAGCGAGGTGGCCGAGTTCTTCGAAAAAGAACTGCACTACAACATCCCCTACAACTATCCCTTCGTGGGCCGCGACTTCAACGCCACCAGCGCCGGTGTGCATGCCGACGGTCTGGCCAAGAACGAAGAGATCTACAACATCTTCGACACCAAGCATCTGCTGGGCCGTCCCGTGCCCATCATCATCACCGACAAGACCGGCCGTGCCGGGGTGGCCTACTGGATCAACGTCAATCTCAAGCTGCCCGAAGGCAAGCAGATCTGCAAGAAGCACCCCGCCGTGGGCAAGATCTACGAAGCCATCGTGGCCATCTACGACACCGGCCGCACCACGCACCTTTCGCACGACGAGATGGCAGCCCTGGTGCAGCGCTACATGCCGGAGCTGTTCGAGACCGAGTTCGACCACATGAAGGAACTGGCCGACGAGCTGGCCGCCCACCTCATCGCCCGTCTGGCGCAGAACGAGGACCTGCGGGACTTCGGCAAGCATGCCTGCGCCCGTCTGGACAGCTTCTCGCGCGAGTACCCCTTCATCCAGTACCTCTACCTCACGGATACCCAGGGCAGCCTCAAGTGCGCGGCCATCACCGACCCGGCTTACCGTGAAAAGTACGAGGCCCTGCCCATCGGCTTCGACTTCTCGCAGCGCGAATGGTTCAAGATGCCCATGCAGACCGGCGACATGCACATCATGGACGTGTACCAGTCCCAGTTCACGGGCAAGCTGGTCATCACCGTGTCCTGCCCGGTGACGGACGATGACGACAACATCGTGGGCGTCATCGGTGTGGACATCCAGCTTGAGCAGCTGCTCAAGCGCTCGCAGGCCCTGCAGCAGGAAGCCCGCGCAGCCGAAGACTAGACGCATGGCGGCGCGCCGGTTCCCCGGTGCGCCGTTTTTTGCCTACAGGCCCGCCCCCGGCGGCCGCAATCAGGAATACAGAAAAGGATGCAGACAATGAGCAGCAAACGAGTTTACTGGATCGAAGGCGACGGCATCGGCCCCGAAATCTGGCGCGCCGCCCGCCCTGTCATCGACGCCGCGCTGGCCAAGGAATCGGACATGCGCATCGAGTGGGTGGAACTGCTGGCCGGTGAAAAGGCCACGGCCGAGACCGGCTCCCCCCTGCCCGAGGAGACCATGAACGCCCTGCGCACCGCCGATTTCGCCATGAAGGGCCCCCTGGGCACCCCCGTGGGCACCGGCATCCGCAGCCTCAACGTGGCCCTGCGCCAGACGCTGGACCTGTACGCCTGCATCCGTCCCGTGCGTCACTTCGAAGGCCTGGAAACGCCGGTCAAGCATCCCGAGCGCGTGAACATGGTCATCTTCCGCGAGAACACCGAAGACGTGTACGCGGGCATCGAATACGCCGCCCAGACCCCGGAAGCCAAGAAGCTCATCGCCTTCCTGCGTGAAGAGTTCGGCGTGACCAAGATCCGCGAGGAAGCCGCCGTGGGCATCAAGCCCATGAGCGAGTTCGGCTCCAAACGCCTGGTGCGCCGCGCCCTGCGCTTTGCCCTGGATACCGGCAGCAAGAGCCTGACCCTGGTGCACAAGGGCAACATCATGAAGTTCACCGAAGGCGGCTTCCGCCAGTGGGGCTATGATGTGGCCGCCCAGGAATTCGGCGACCTGACCTGCACCGAGAAGGAACCCGTGGAAGGCCGTCTGGTGGTCAAGGACCGCATCGCCGACGCCATGTTCCAGGAAGCCCTGCTGCGTCCCGAACAGTACCAGATCCTGGCCACCCCCAACCTCAACGGCGACTACATCTCCGATGCCCTGGCCGCGCAGGTGGGCGGTCTGGGCCTGGCCCCGGGCGTCAACATGTCCGACTCCCTGGCCTTCTATGAGGCCACCCACGGCACCGCTCCCACCATCGCCGGTCAGGACAAGGCCAACCCCGGCAGCGTGATCCTGTGCGGCGCCCTGATGCTGGAACAGATGGGCGTGCCCGCGGCTGCCGAGCGCATCCGCAACGCCATGAGCAAGGCCATCGCCGGCCGCGCCGTCACCGTGGACCTGGCCGCCCAGGTGGAAGGCGCCCGCGTGGTGGGCTGCCAGGAATTCGGCGAGATCATCGGCGCCTGCCTGTAGGCAGCCGCGTCACTGCACTATCTTCGTATATCCGGGAGGAAGGGCGCATCCCTGCGGGAAGGGCCCTTCCTCCCTTTGTTTCCCGCCCCGTGATCGCGGGCGACCTACAGGAACGACGCATGGTCTCATTGGAAAACCTGCTCCTCTACATCCCGCTGGCAGCCCTGCTGGTCATGCTGCCCGGCCCGGATTTTGCCCTCATCGTCCGCACGTCCCTGACGGAGGGGCGCAGCTCCGGTCAGGCCGCGGCCTGCGGCGTGGCGCTGGGCATCATGGTCCACACCTCGGCCGCCATGCTGGGCATCAGTGCGGTCATCGCCCAGTCCGTCACCCTGTTCACGCTTTTGCGCTATGCCGGGGCCGCCTATCTGTTCTGGATGGGCATCCATGCCCTGCGGGCCGGGCGTGAGGTCACGGCCGCCGTGGTGCGTCACGGAGGGCAGGAAGAGGAAGTGCAGCCTGTCCGCGGCCTGCGTCGCCGGGCCTTCCGGCAGGGATTTTTGACCAATGCCCTCAACCCCAAGGCCGTGGTCTTTTTCCTGACCATGCTGCCGCAGTTTTTGGACCCGCATGCCGCCCTCTGGCCGCAATTCCTGGAGCTGGGCGGCATCATGGCCTTTTTCTGCCTGGGCTGGTTCGTGCTGCTGGCCAGCCTGCTGCACCGCATCCGCCGCCTGTTCGCCCGGCCGTCCTTCCAGGCCTGGCTGCACCGGCTCACGGGCCTCATCTTCATCTGTTTCGCCTTCCGGCTGGCGCTGGAGAAGATCTAGGCGCCGGCCGCACGCCCGCCGTCATACCGGAAGAAAGGAGGGGCAGCCGTCTCTTCCGATGCCCGTAACGCACTCCGGTATGACGGGCATGGCTCCAGTGCCGCCATCCGGCAGAGCCTTCCCCGCTCCCGAACCATCCCTGTCTTGATGCGTCCTTTTGTGACCATTGCCCTCGCGGCCACTGCCGGTGGTATGCTCCGTCCTCTTTCCAGCGCCGGGCCGGGCGGCTGGAACACAGACGAAAAATCTGTGCCGGATGCTGGGGAAAGTGGTAACACCTTGTAGAATAACGCTATTTATTTTTTATTAAAACGGGGTGTTTACAGGTGTTGCCTGCTGTCCGGCTTGCAAGACGGCCCCTCCGGTGGCAGAGTTTGACTTCCTGTTCCTCCCCTTCCCGCTGAGGTACCCATGCACGAGATCCCCCTGCAACGTGTGGCCGCCATCCATGACCTTTCCGGTTTCGGGCGTGCCTCGCTGACCGTGGTCATCCCCATCCTTGCCAGCATGGGCGTCCAGACCTGCCCCCTGCCCACGGCGGTCCTGTCTTCCCAGACCTCCGGCGTGGAGGGCTTCACCTTTCATGACCTGACCGCCGAGATGGGGCCCATGCTGGATCACTGGCAGCGGATGGGCCTGAGCTTCGACGCCGTCTATTCCGGCTTTCTGGGCAATCCGCTCCAGCTGGAGATAGCGGCCCGCTGCATCGGCCACTTCCTCAAGCCCGGCGGCTTCGCGCTGGTGGACCCCGTGCTGGGCGACAACGGCACCCTGGACCCCACCCAGACGCCGGAGATGGTGGAGGCCATGCGCCAGCTCATCGGCCACGCCCACGTCATCACGCCCAACCTCACCGAAGCGGCCTTTTTGCTGGACGAACCCTACCGGCCGGACATCTCGCCCGACGGCCTCAAGGAGCAGCTGCGACGCCTGGCGGCCATGGGGCCGGACAGGGTGGTCATCACCAGCGCCCCGGCGACCCGTCCCGGCCATTGTGCGGCCGTGGCCTATGACCGCGAGCAGGGGCGCTTCTGGAAGATGGAGTCGCCCTACATCCCGGCCTTCTATCCCGGCACGGGCGATACCTTCTCCAGCGTGCTGGTGGGGGCGTTCCTTCAGGGGGACAGCCTGCCCGTGGCCCTGGAGCGCGCGGTGCGCTTCGTGACCCTGGGCATCCGCGTCACCTACGGCTACGACACCCGCCACAGCGACGGCGTGCTGCTGGAGCGCACCCTGCCCGCGTTGCAGGACCGTTGCGCCATCGGGGAGTACGAGGCGTTTTAGGCCATTGCTCCGGTTCCGGGCGCACGCAAGATGCCCCGGATGCCGGCACCGTCGCAGGATACGGCCTTGCCGCCCGGTGCGATATGAAGCGCCTCTTCTTGTCTTTGTATCATCGTGACGATCCTTGTTGCGGACGGCGGACATGTTGCGCCGGTGACCCGGTCGGGGCAGGCCAAAGAGGTCCCGCATCCGCATCAAGGCCCTTGGTGCCGCGATTCGCGGCGATATCCTGTAGCCCCATTCCCCTTTTGTCTGGCCGGAGGTGCCATGAAGAAATTCTTTTTCCTGCTCTTGGTCGCGTGCGCCCTTTCCACTGCCTTGCCCCGCATCGCCCTGTCCGCGGAGTCGCAGGCGGATACCGCTACGGAGAACAGTGATTCCGAAGTGTTTGTGGACGACAGTGATCGTTTCACCGCTTTTGAGGAAGAGCTGCTGGCCCGGTATGCCGACAAGGGGATCACGTCCGTGGATGTCTCCGCCTATGCCAAGGGCATCGACATCGTCTTCGTCGCGGCTGACCGGAAGATGACGCGGGCGGCGTTCTCCGCCATCGCTTCCCGCAGCGTCAGGGAATTAAAGGAACGTTTCGGTTTCGAGAAGGATTTGCCCATCGGGGCCGTCCTTGACTATAAAAAGGACGCAGCGAGCGATACCCGGACGCGCTTCGTGCTGAAGCTGCGGTAGTGCTTGGGGCGGGATCCTGAAGGCTGTGGCAGAGCACAGGGCTTTGCCGCAGGACGGAAAAGAGGAGAGTACAAAAAAAGCCCTTACGACATCCATCGTAAGGGCTTTTCCTTTCTGGCTGCGGGGCAGGATTTGAACCCGTGGCCTTCGGCCGTGAGCCTGGAGGGAGTGGAGCGAAATCCTTTTTTGATATCCGGCAGGCACCGCAAAACAGGCTGGCCCTACATGCCGCCAGCCCACGGATGCCCGACATTTTTGATAGAACCGGCATTCCCGGCTAGGCTTTCCCTGAAGGGTGACGGCAGGGAAGAAGTCGGCAGCACGGGCATGGGCGCGTGGCACTTCCATGAGCGCATCGTCCTGGCGGGGAGCATCCCGGAGGATGAAAGGCCGGTTTCCCGGATGCGGTAACAGTCTTTTGCTGTCTGTCTTTCAGGCTCGCCATTTTTCACGGATACAACGTTCATCAAGGAGGGAGTCATGCACATCTATTATGCCACCAGGGGACTGCGCGGCAGGCCCTATCACAGTGACATGATAAACACAGACCTGTTCGCATTTTTTCAGGGAAAAAGAATGCGCACCATCCCCTCCGCAGAAACGTTGCGCGCTGTCAACGCCTTTCCCAAATGCGATATTGATATGGGGGAAGACACGGATTCCGAATATGCGTGTGAGAAAGGGACGTTCTACATCCCCAAAAGCATCTGCATGGGGGAAGTCGTCAACGCCGGCTGGGCCGTTGATCATTACTTCGTGGTGCTTTGCGGTGATGCCGTGGAACTGCGCTATGTGCGCTGGGACTGTCCCTGGTATGAGACGGTGGGACGGGATACCGAAGTCACTGATCCCGCCGTCATAGCCAAAATGGAGCGCACGCTGGCAATGCTCCTGGATGCGAATAAGCCCAGGATACCGGCGCCTGTGCCCATATCGCACCCGGCCTTGCTCACGTTCCTTACCCTGCTCGGCGTTGCCGATGCCGAAGCGCTGGCGGGCAAGATCCACGCCGCCGCCACGACGCCGGAACAGTGCGCCGCGCTCTGTGAAGAATTCGATATGGAAGAAGCCTACACCGGCTGGCATGTTACGTTGATGCGATTGGCCCTGCGGGACCGGAAACGCCTGGATTGGGTAGACTGGAAGGAAGCGCCGGAAGAAGTTTTCGCCTCCCTGTGCTGTCTCTTGCCGCCGGGGGCAAAGGAACACCTGCCCCCCTGCGATGATGAAGACGCGTACCCCGAGGAGGTGCTCCGCGCTTGCAGCCCCGTCTTGCATGACCGCTATGGCCTGACGATCCTGCTGTGGGATACGGGCGGCGATGAATATGTCTTTATGGTCGTACCGAGCGACAAGGTATCGGAAGCGTTCGCGGCGGCCTCCGAGCTGGGCATTACCCTGCAACGTGTCGAGGACCTGTTCGACCAGGAGTAGAAGGCGGCAAAAGAGAAGGAGCGGCACGCCATGCGGGACGATCGTCCGGCGGTTCCTTCTTTTGCAGGCAGGGTATTTTCGTCAACGCTGTCGTTCGTGACGAGACCGTCCGGTCGTCCGGGCCGGTATCTTCCTGCGGTAACAAGGCTTGCCGGAGCGCGCCACCGGCAAAAAAGGGTGGGACAGCGGCGCAGGGCGGGTGCCTTCCGCAAAGAGCGTACGGGGATTTCTGCGCAGCCTTGTAGAGGCGCGGAGCCCTGACAGACATGGGGATTGGGGACAGGAACAGTAGTGGGGAAAAAGATCCCGCTTACGAAAAAAGGCTTCCGATTTTCGTCGGAAGCCTTTGATCTTTCTGGTTGCGGGGGCAGGATTTGAACCTACGACCTTCGGGTTATGAGCCCGACGAGCTACCGAGCTGCTCCACCCCGCGACGCGGTAGCATTCGCACGTCATCCGTGCGAGAAGTCCTTTCTAGCTAAAAGCCCCCTGCCTGTCAATAAAAAAAATCATTTTTTGGCAAATTTTTTTATTGCCGTTCACCGGGACCTTGTTTGCAAGAAACTCCATCTATATGAAATCGCTTGTGTTCCTTTAAGGATCGGGCCTGTGCCGCTTCCCTGCGCATCCAGAGCGGCAGCAGGCAGAGCAACAGGGCCGCTGCCGCGAGGTAGGCAGCATCCATGCCCCAGAGGTCCTGCACGCTGTAGGCCAGTACCGGGCCCGCAGCTGCGCCGCAATCCACGATGAAGGCATAGGAGGCCAGCGTATGCGTGGGATGGCCGTGCCGTGCGGCCGTATCCGAGGCGGCGGCATCGGAGAGGGTGGCCAGGCCCGTGGCGCAGAGCTGCGAGCAGAGCAGCAGCGGCAGCCACAAGGGTGCGGGCAGGTACAGGGCCACCAGGGCCAGCGCACAGGCTCCGCCGCCAAGGCAGGCGCACAGCACCGGGCCCCGGCCGCGCGGGCCGTCGGAAAGGCGGCCGAACCACGGCGCCAGCCACGGTTCCCAGAGCCAGCGCAGGGCCTGCAACGTGCCGGCCAGGGTGGCGCAACCGATGACGAGGCCGCCGGCAAGGGCCAGCTCGCCCACGTGCAGGGCCACCATGCGGCTGAGGGTGGCGGCGTAGATGCCCTGGAAGACCAGGGCCACCAGCAGCCCGGTGATGAAGGCACGCCGCATGTCGGGGTGGCGCAGGTGCAGGCCCGAAAGCAGGGACGTGGCGGCCTGGCTTGCCGCTCCGGTGGCGCGGCCGCTGCGGGGGATGCGGGTCAGGGCCAGCGGCAGGCCCGTCAGCGTCAGGGCGCCGAAGAGCAGGGCCACGGTGGAGAAGCCCAGCAGATCGGCCAGGAGGCCGCCGCCGATCATGCCCAGCAGGCTGCCCAGGCGCACGAGGCCGTTGTAGCTGCCCATGAGATAGCCGCGATTGTCCTTGCGGGAGGCCGCCATCAGGGCGAACAGGGAGCCGAGGCGCAGGAGCGTCCAGGCCAGGCCCCAGAGGCAGCGCAGCAGCAGCCAGAGCGCAAAGGACTGGGCCACGCCGTACAGCAGGGTGGTCGAGGCGGCCAGCACCACGGCCAGGGCCATGCCGGTGCGCTGGTCGATGCGGGTATAGAGCAGGCGTACCAGCGGGTTGAGCGGCAGCCGTACCAGCCGGTTGACGGCCAGCAGCACGCCCACCTGCCAGAGCGCGGTCAGGCCGCATTCCTGCCAGAACAGGGGCAGGGCGATGTAGAGCATGGTATCGCCGGTCAGGCAAAAGGCCGAGACCACGGCCATGCTGCGGGCCAGACGCCGGGCTGCGGCGTCATCGGGGCAGGATGGGGAAGGAGCGCTCATGGGCCTGTCCTGTGGCACGGGCTCAGTCCGGACGCCGGGCCAGTGCGGCCACGGCCAGCCGGGCCAGCAGTTCCAGGCCCCGGGGCAGGACGCTCTCGTCAAAGGTGAAATGGCTGGTGTGATGCCCGTCGGGCCTGTCGGCACCCAGCTGCAGATAGGCCGCCAGACCGCCGTCTTCCTGCACCTTGTTCATGAACCAGCCAAAGTCCTCCGATGCCCAGAAGTCGGCCTTGCGGCGCACTTCGCGGAAGCTGCCCATGTCCCGGGCCGTGCGTTCCACCAGATCCACCAGCTCGGGGCTGGACATGGCGCCCGGGCAGTGGCTCTGGCAAAGGAAGCGGCTGCGGCAGCCGTGCATGCGCGCCGCGCCGTCCACCACGCGCCGGGCCTCGGCCAGCATGTAGCCGTTGATGTCCCCGTTCTCGCCGCGGGTCTCGCCGCGCAGCCAGGCCTTGGCCGGGATGATGTTGGGGGTCTCGTTGACGTGCATCTCGCCCACGTTGATGCGCGAGGCGCCCTGACCGTGGCGGGCGATGGCCAGCAGGTTGGTCACGGCCGTACAGGCGGCCAGCAGGGCGTTGCGGCCTTCGTGCGGGGCCAGTCCGGCATGGGCGCTCTGGCCGGTGAAGAAGACTTCGAAATTGGTGGTGGCCAGGAATTTGTCCGTACCGCAGACCAGATCGCCGCTGCGGCTGGCCTGCATGCTCAGGTGCAGGCCGAACAGGGCCCGGACGCCGTCCACGGCCCCGGCGGCCACCATGCCGGGCGCGCCTTCGCCCTCTTCCTCGGCGGGCTGGAAGATCAGGCGGATGCGGCCGCTCAGGTGGCGTGACAGTTCGTCCCGCAGGCCGCCCAGCAAGCGGGCCAGTTCCACGCCCAGGGCCACATGACCGTCATGCCCGCAGGCATGCATGCAGCCCGCATGGCAGGAGGCGAAGCCTTGCGCCGCAGGAAAGTGATCCTTGTCCGTGGCTTCGGTGATGCCGGCGTTGGCGTCCATGTCGAAACGGAAGGCCACCAGCGGGCCGCGCTCGTCTTCAGGGGTGCCGGGGGAGTCCAGATCAAGGTCGCCCCACAATCCCGTGAGGCCGCCGGTCATGCAGGCCACCAGGGTGGGGTCGGCGCCCTCGTTGAGGGCCCGGCCGCTCTGGGCCGTACAGAAAGCCGCCTCGGGCTGGCGGGGACGGGCCGAAGGCCGCAGGGCATTGGCCCCCAGGGTGAGCCGGAAACCGGCATCCTGCAGGGCACGGGCCACCAGCGAAGCGGTCAGGTATTCGCCCCAGGCCGGTTCCGGGTGGCGGTGCAGGTGACGGCGCAGGGCCGTCAGTCGCGGGCCGGCCTCCCCGGCCCTTCGTCGGATCTCCTCCGCAAGACGTTCCATATGGGCATCTCCTTTGACGCGGCACATTGCCAAGGCCGCCTGCACAGGATATATGCCGGAGACACGTTCATGCAAGTCGCCGGATACCTTGCGGCGGCTTTCCATTTTTCACGAGGGACCTATGCTCACCCTGATTCTCGCTGTCAGTGTCGCGGTCGTCATCTCCTTTACCTGTTCCCTGACGGAGGCGGCCCTGTACGCCGTGCCCTGGTCAGCCATCGAGAAGATCCGCAACGACGGCAGGCCCGTGGGGGAAGTGCTCTTCCGCCTGCGCAGCAATGTGGAAAAACCCATCGCCGCCATCCTCACCCTGAACACCGTGGCCAATACCGCGGGCTCCGCCGTGGCGGGCGCGGCCTTCATGGCGGCTTTCGGCGCCGAATACATGGCCCTGTTCGCCGCCGGTTTCACGGTGCTCATCCTGGCCTTCGGCGAGATCGTGCCCAAGACCCTGGGCGTGGCCTATGCCACCTCCATCGCCGTGGTGCTGGCCCGGCCGCTGGAAGTGGCGGTCAAGCTGCTGACCCCGGTCATCTGGCTGACGGGCCTGCTGACCCGTTTGCTGACGCCGCCGTCCAACGGCCCGGACATCTCCGAGGACGACATCCGCGCCGTGACCAGCCTGTCGCGTCAGGCCGGGCAGATCAAGGCCTATGAGGAGGCCTACATCCGCAATATCCTGGCCCTGGACCAGAAGCGGGTCTATGACATCATGACCCCGCGCACCGTGGTCTTCTCCCTGCCCGAAGACATGACCGCCGCCGAGGCCTACAAGAACCCGCGCCTGTGGCATGTGAGTCGCATCCCCGTCTACGGCGAGGACAACGAGGATCTTGTGGGCCTGGTGGACCGCCGCACCATCCTCCACTGCCTGCTGGAAGAAAAGGGCGAGACGCCGCTCTCCGAGATCATGAAGCCCCTGCACTTCGTGCTGGAGAGCCAGACCCTGGACAAGCTGCTCAAGGAGCTGCTGCACTCGCGTTCACATTTGTTCGCCGTGCTCGACGAATACGGCGGCCTTGCCGGTGTGGTGACGCTGGAGGACGTGTTCGAGGAGATGCTCGGCAGCGAGATCATGGACGAGAGCGACAGCGTGGCCGACCTGCGCCAGATGGCCCGGCAGCGGCGCCAGGCCCTGCGGGCGGCCGGTCTGCTGGAACAGCAGAAAAAGGAAGAACAGGCGGAACAGTCCCGGTCATGACCGGGCGGCAGATGCCCTGATATGGACTGATGTGATGACGAAGCCCCGGCGGAACTGCCGGGGTTTCTGCGTTTTGGAGGCAAAAAGGCTTGAGGGGAGGGAGGACCCCTCTGCTGGCGCGAGAGCGGTCCTCCCTCCCCTCAAACTCCCCTCCCTCTCCCCCGCGCGCTTTGTCAGGGGATGGGGATGAAGACGCTCGTTGCATGAGGAAAGGGGGATGTCCCGCGTGACGTGCGGGATGGAAACAGGAAACGCGTGTCGTTACGGGCATCGACAGCAACGCGCGACCGGATGGCGGCCGAAGGCCGTGCCCGTTGGCGACGGATGGAGCCTTACGGGCATCGACAGCAACGCGCGACCGGATGGCGGCTGGAGGCCGTGCCCTGTTTTTTACAGATAGGGCGAGAACAGCCAGCAGGCGGCGTCACGCAGTTTGAGGATCAAAAGGCGTTCCTGCAGGTCTTTCAGGGTCACTTCGCGGCTGCGGGCGATGGTCATGTCCATGTGCAGGGCCATGGCGGTATGGAACTCGGGATCGAAGATCTCCATGTTCAGCTCAAAGTTCAGGCGCATGCTGCGGGCGTCCAGGTTGGCGGAACCGATCTGGCAATAATAGCCGTCCACGGCCAGCAGCTTGGTGTGGGCAAAGGGCGGCGGCTGGAACCATACGCGCACGCCCGCTTCCAGCAGGACGGGCAGCAGGCGGAAGCTGGCCCAGTGGACGAAGGGCAGGTTGTTCTTGCCGGGCAGCACCACACGCACGCTGACCCCGCGCTGGGCGGCGCTGCGCAGCGCCGCGATGAGCTCGTGCGACGGCAGGAAATAGGGCGTCATGATGCGCACCGTATGCTGGGCGCTGCCGATGACCCCGCAATACAGGTCATTGAGCGGATCGGCCTCGGTTCCGGGGCCGTCCAGGACCATGCGGCACAGACTGTCCCCGGACATGATGTTGCTGCTGGGCAGCAGGCTGCGCTGGTCGAATTTGCCGGTGGCAAAACCCCAGTCCAGCAAAAAGGCCCGGCGCAGCTGGTCCACGATGGGACCTTCGCAGCGGAAGTGCAGGTCCTGCACACAGCCGGGATGCTTGCTGAGGATGTGGTTGTCCGCGATGTTCATGCCGCCGGTAAAGGCCGTATCATCGCAGATGAGCAGCTTGCGGTGGTTGCGCAGGTTCAGGCTGAGGCTGGGCGGGAAAAGGCGGGGCGGCAAAAAGCGGGCCAGCTGGCCGCCGGCCTGGGGGATGCGCTTCCAGGGTTTGCGCAGCGAATAGACGGCGCCGCCGAAGCCGTCCACCAGCAGGCGCACGTCCACGCCGCGCCGGGCGGCATGGCACAGGGCCTCGGTGAAGCTCTCGCCCACGCTGCCGCCGCGGAAGATGTAGGTGGAGAGGAAGACCTGCTTGCTGGCCCGGTTGATGGCGTGCAGCATGGCCGGATAGGCTTCGTTGCCGTTGCGCAGGGGCAGGATGCCGTTGCCGCTGCACAGGGTCTGGCCTGTCAGGCGGCGGCCCAGGATCTCCAGGGGCCATTCCTGCGGCGGCGCGATGGCCGTCCGGTGGCAGACGACTTCGGGATGGTGGGCGTAGTCAGGTTCGATGGCGGCCATCTTGCGCATAAGGCGGGCCGCCAGGCTTTCGGCACGGCTGATGCCGAACAGGCAGTACAGCACGATGCCGACGCCGGGCAAAAAAAGGACCGTCACGATCCAGCCCAGCGCCGAGCGCGGATCGCGCTTGTGGAGCAGGGCATGGCAGACGGCCCCCCAGGACAGAAGGTGCGCTGCCACAAGGCCTAAAGTTCCCAGTGTCAGCACGGCGGATCGCTAGCGGCGGACAGCCAGCAGCGGAATGTCGGTATTGCGCAGCACGCGCTCGGTGATGGAACCGATGAGCATGTCGGCCAGGCCGTCACGGCCGTCGGTGTACATGACGATCATGTCCACGCCTTCCTCATGGCCCACGGTGACGATGGTGTCGGCGGCCAGGCCTTCACGCACGATATAGCGGCAGGCCACGCCTTCCTTTTTCAGGGCATCGGCCAGCGGCGCCAGCAGGGTCTCGGCCTTGGCGGTATTGGAACGTTCCAGTTCGGTATGGGCAGCGCCGCCCACCAGGTTGGGCAGGGCTTCGGTCACATGCAGCAGGATGATCTCGCCGGAGCACAGGGTCTTGGCATGGCGCAGAGCCTTGGCAGCGCGTTCGCCGGAATTTTTGCCGCTCACGGGCACGAGGACACGTTGGTAGATCATGTGGGCTCCTTGGATTGGGATGGCATTGCCCCAGAGGGCATTTCAACTAGGCATTGTCGCACGACAGGCCGATTTGTGCAAGCCTGCCGGGGCCGGGACGCCGTCATCAAAAAAAGCCCGTTCCGGGGAACAGGCTTTTTGATGACGATAGCGCGGCAAGGCCTACTGACGGACGACCAGCACGGGCAGCGGGGTGTTGCGCAGCACATGCTCGGTGATGGAACCGAACAGTCTGTCGGTCAGGTCGTCACGACCGTCCGAGAACATGACGATGGCTTCGGCGTCCATTTCCTTGGCGGCCTTGACGATGGTCTCCACGGGCAGACCGTGGCGGATGACGGTCTGATAGGGGATGCCGGCATTGTCCAGTTCGGCGGCGAGAGGAGCCAGGAGGGCTTCGGCCTTGACGGCGATGTCCTGCTGGTCGCGCATGATGTTGGGCATGGGGGATCCCACGCTGGGCGCCACGGCGTGCAGCAGGATGATCTCCTTGGGATCAAGCTTCCTGGCCTGGCTCAGGGCCTTGAGGGCGCGTTCTCCGGAATGCTTGCCGCTCACGGGCAGAAGGACACGTTCGTAACTCATGTGGACTCCTTGCATAAAATAAGAGATGGCCCTTGTGGGCGTTGAAGATTTAGTCTGGCACGACTTGCTCCTTTGTGCAAGAGGGCCTGTCGCGGCCTCCGCGCCGGGGCCGGGAACGAAAAAGGGCCGGTCAGCAGGACCGGCCCCGGTATGCGTATCAGGAGCCCATGGAGATGCGGTGGCGTTCCACCGCCGTGGCCAGCTCGGGCAGCAGGTCGGTCACGGCCTGCAGATCCTTGGCGCGTCCGGCGCTCTCCACACAGCGGGCCATGCGGCCCAGTACCCGGAAACCGTAGCTTTCGGCCTCGGCGGCCAGGCGTCCGGCGGCGTCGGCCACCAGATGCAGACGGCGCTGTTCCAGGGCATAACCGGCCTCCGCCAGATATTTGTCCATGCGCCACATGAGAGCGGGCAACGGATCCTCGGGGTCATCCGGCGGCTGGGGCCGCTGAGGCATGGGCGGCACGGGCATGCGCGGCGTGGGGGCCACGGGCCGGGACGCCGCGCGGCGTTCGATCCAGGGATTGGTCGTGGCGGGGATGTCCGCCGTGGTTCCCGGCGTCTCTTCCCGCGGAGCATCCTTCCTGGGCATGGGGCGCGGTGTGCCCTGCCGTTCCTGCGCGGTCGCTGCCGGAGCCTGCGGGCTCCTGGCTTCTTCCTTATCTTGGGGCTGGCCGTTGCCCGTGTGGAAACGGGAAAGGAAGCGCATCAGGGTGTTGGCCGCAGCCCTGGTCCGGCTGGTCTCTTCCCGGCCGCTGGCAAGAAGGGTGGTGCTGTCCGGCGTCATGTCCGGCAGGCTGGAAACGTCCTTGCTGCCGGGCACGGCCTGGGGCGCCTCTTCCACAGGCGCGCCGGGGAAGGCAGGCTGCGTCCCGGCGCCCGGGCCGGTACTGCTGCTCTTGCGGGGCTGCGGCGTGATGAGGGCCGATTTGTCCGTGGGCACCAGACTGGGCTTGCCCAGCTTGCGGGCGATCTCGTCCGGGCTGACGTCCCGGCGCAGGGGGCGGACCGTGACGACGGTCTCCACCGGAGCGGATACCGTTTCCTCCTGCCGGGGGGCAGGACGGTCGACCGGAGTGCCGATGGGCATGGGCTCGCCGACCCATTCACCGGCATGGCGCAGGCTGGGGCTCACATAGCCACCGGCAAGGGGACTGGCGGCCGCCTCGACAGACGGGAAGGCAGGAGCCCTCGTGGCAGAGGCGGCCTGTGCATCGGCGACCGGAGCTTCCGTGCGCTCCTTTTCGTCGACCGTGGCTCCCGTCGCGTCATCGGCCGGGGCCGCAGCGGCAGCATCCGCCGTCTCCTGCTGGGGCAGGGGCTCTTCCCGCGTCATATCGGCCACCGGTGCGACGGGTCCTGCTTCCTTCACCGGGGCTTCCGGCATGGCAGCCTCGTTCGTTTCCGCCATTTCCGCCACCGGCACGGACGGGAAGTCCGGCGCCGCAGGTGCGGGGGCCGGGGCGACGTCTTCGGCCGCCTCGGGAGCGTTTTCGCTCTCCTGCACAGGGCTGTCCGCAGACGCGGCTTCCTCCGGCTGTACGGCATCGGACACAGGCGCTTCGTCAGCATCCGTACGCACGTCGCCGGTCTGTACATCATCAGCGGGCAGGGTCTGCTCGGCCGCAGTCTCCCGGGCCGGAGCCGGGAACGCCGGAGCGCTCGGGGGCACCGCGGCGGCTTCGTCCCGTGCGGGGGGCGTCACGTCAGCGTCGGCCACCGCTTTCGCACCAGCTTCTTCCGTGCTGTCCATTTCATCGGACAGGGTTTCAGCAGCGGCGTCGGCCGGAGCATCAGCATCCGCCGTCTCCTGCTGGGGCAGGGGCTCTTCCCGCGTCATATCGGCCGCCGGTGCGGCGGGTTCTTCTTCCTTCACCGGGGCTTCCGGTATGGCAGCCTCGTTCGTTTCCGCCGTTTCCGGCATCGGTACGGACGGGAAGTCCGGCGCCGCAGGCGCGGGGGCCGGGGCGACGTCTTCGGCCGCCTCGGGAGCGTTTTCATTTTCCTGCACAGGGCTCTCCGCGGACGCGGCTTCCTCCGGCTGCACGGCATCGGCCACAGGCCGGGCGGTCTGGGCTGCGGGCGTATCGAGGCGCATGTCGTCCGTCAGGGTGAGGGGGGCCGTCTGGGCCGTATCCGCTGCAGCGGCCGCCGGAGCGGCGAACAGGTCCGGCAGATCCGCGCTTGCCGCGGCAGGAGCGGCCGGGGCCGTCTGCTGCGGGATATCATCGGTGGACAGGAGCAGGTCGGGCATGCCCTGGTCTGCCTGGGGGGCCGCGGCGGGGCCGAACAGGTCGGGCAGGGGGGCATCGGCCTGTCTGGTCTCGGGCAGGGGCGCACCCAGGTCGGCCACATCGTCATGGCTGTCCAGGATCTCGAGCACGGTCTCGCGCAGGGCATCTTCCGAGACGGGCAGGGTCAGGGCATGGCTGAACCCGGCGTGGGCCAGCGCATCCCACTGGCTCTGGTCGGGCGTCAGGGCCACGGCGCCGAAGGGGCCGGTCCTTTCGGCAAGGCTGTGGTAGCGGCGCAGCAGCGGCGCGGCGTCCACGGAAGCCTCGGGGCCGCAGACCAGCAGCACGGCAGCCGGTGTCCGGCCCTTGCGGGCCCCGGCAGCCAGACCGTGGGCCAGGGTACCTGTCTCGTGGCAGGTGCAGGGCAGGTCGCGCAGCATGGCGCCCAGTTCGTGACGGGTGGCGGCATCGGGAGCGCAGACCAGGACCGTGGGCAGGTCCTCGCCGTCAGAAGCTTCCGGGAGATGCAGTTGCAGGGTGAAGATGACGGACGTGCCGCGGGGGCCGCTCTCCAGGCCCAGGAAACCGCCGTGGGGCGAAGAGAGCTCCCAGATACGGGCCAGGAGCGATGCGGAACGCTGTTCCGGGGGCAGGCCCGTGCCCGTGTCGCGCACCTGGAAGAGCAGATGTCCGGGGTGCTTGCTGTCCGGCACACGACGCACGGCAAAATGGATCTTGCCTCCCTTGGTGGCCCGCAGGGCATCTTCCAGCAACAGGCGGAGGACGTCTTCCAGTTCCCCGGCGGGGCCTTCGTAAAGCTGTTCGAGGTCGGCCGGGACATGCCAGCCCAGGGCGATGCCGGATTTTTCCGCCAGCGGGCGGCAGGTGTCATGGGCCTGCCGCAGCGTCTTGCGCAGGTCGAAGACACGCTTTTCAGCGCGGGCCGTATCCGCGGGAGCCGGTACCGCGGGTGCGGCAGCATCCCCGGCCGGGTCGTGCAGCAGACTCAGGGCCTGCCGGGCACGGCGGCCCATGTTCTCCACACGGGAGCGGACATCATGGGGCAGGGCGCATTGTTCGAGCTGGCGGTCCTGTTCCACGATCTCGCGCAGGGGCGCGGCAAGGGCCTGCTCCAGACGCCGGATGGCCGTGGCGGAGGCGCTTTCGGCTTCCACGGTTGCCGGAGCGGGGGCAGGCTGGCTGAGGCCGGTCATGAGCGGCAGGGTGTTGCCGTCGGTATCCAGCAGGCGCAGGTTGGGGTCCGTGATGGTCTGGTTCCGGGCGGGGCGGCCCGGTGCCAGAGGATCGGCAGGTTCGGCGGAGGTGCCCGCTTCACGGCCGGGGGCGCTCATGCCCGCGATGATCAGGGCGCTGAGGGCCGTCCCCCACAGAGGCAGGGTGCCCTGGACGAAGGGCGGGAGCAGCGTCCCGAGGTCAAGGACGGCCAGCCCGGCCCCCAGTGCGGCCACGAGGCAGCCCAGCAGGAAACGGCGGGCTCCCGGCACGCCCATGAGCCAGGCGCCGAGCGTGGTGGGTACGAAGATCAGGGCCAGCATGGGCCAGAGCGGCAGGAAGCGCCCCAGCCAGCTGAAGTCGGGCCAGAGGGGCAGCAGGGCCAGCACGGCGCCGGGCAGGGAAAGCAGCAGGTACTGGATGTCCAGCAGGCGGGAATGGCTGGCGGTCTGCATCAGGTGCCGGGCCAGATGGGCCAGGAACATGAGGGCCAGGCCGGGGGCCATGGCGCTGACGGCGTCGGCGGGCGTGATGTTGCCGGCACCCAGGTCAGGCCCGCCCAGCACGGCATGGGTCAGGGCGGCGCCCACATACAGGGCCGTCCAGAAGCGCCACTGGCCGCGCTCGGTGATGCCGCGCAGCAGGGCCAGCAGCATGACCACGGCCAGGGCCAGCATGACGCCGGGGCCGAGCAGGCTTTCCGGCGCGCCCGCCAGATTGTCCAGGCTGCGCAGGGTGGGCGCGAACCAGAGGGGCGGCTGCCCGTCCAGACGGATGAAGCAGACCTGCGGCGTTTCCGCGGGCAGGGGCAGCGGCAGCAGGTTGCGCCAGTTGGCCTGGCTCTCCTGCCAGGTGGTCTGGCGGGAAAGCGGGTCGATGTCGGGCGTATAGAGGACGGCTCCGGCCGGGACGCCCTGGCCGAGGTCGAGCATCAGGGACTCGGTGCGCTCCGTCCCGGCGGCGGGGATCTCCAGACGCAGCCAGGTCACGCCGCTGCTGCGGGGCAGGGTCCTGGGATGCAGCGGCTGGAAAGAGGGCATCATGCCCGGCGTGGCCACTTCTTCCACGCTCATGTCGCCGTCCGTATCCAGAAAAGCCGAAAGGTAGGGCAGGATGCCCAGCTGTCCCGCGGCGGTGCCCTGGGGCGTCGCGGACAGGCTCACGGGCAGGGCGGGCGTGGGCGCGGGGGCCGGGGGCGGTGTCGGGACCGCCGGACAGGTGGCGGCCAGGCTCAGGACGAGCAGGAGCGGAATGACGATCAGGGCCAGCCTGCGGGAGCCGGCCTGTAGGGGAAGAAGGGGGTACGTCATGCTTTTTTACCTTGAGGGACATCTCCGTCACGGGGGAGACGGCCCGGGAAATACCGGGACGGCAGCAGGGACGGGAAGAGCGGACCGGTGGTCTGCGGACCACGGAAGGCACAGGGGCCGGTGGGCTGCCCCGGCCCGGGGGCGGGGCAGCCGGAACCGGATCAGTGCAGATGCTTGATCAGCTCCGAGACGGGCGTCCCGTCAGGGGCGTGGGCGTTGGGATCGGCGGCCAGCAGCTTGCGCCAGGCGGCTTCGGCCTCGTCTTTGCGCTTGAGGTCGTAGTAAAGGACGATGCCCTGATTGAACAGGGCGTTCCTGTGCCCGGGCTGGACGCGCTCCGCCTCGCGGAAGGCCTTGAGGGCATCCTCGAAGCGATGGAGCTCGCGGTACATGATGCCCAGGTCGGTCAGGACGTTGGCATTGCCGGGCTTCAGGCGCAGGGCGTTCTCATAGGCCGTGACGGCCGCGGAGGGGTTCTGGTTGTCGAACTGGAAGTTGCCCAGCTTGATCCAGTTCTCCGCCTTGTTGGGTTCCTTGACCACGGCTTCCTGCAGTTTGAGCAGGGCGCTGTTCAGTTCGGGGGAAAGGCCGGCCTTGGCCTGCTGTTGGGGGGCCGCCTGCTGCTGTGCGGGCTGCTGGGCCGGAGCGGCCGCCTGGGGCCGGGGAGCGGGGGCCTGACGGCTGTCCATGAAGCCGGGCAGCATGCTGCCGATGCACAGGCCCAGGGCAAGGGCCACCACCACGCTGACCAGACAGGTGGTGAGGGAAACGGTGGTGACTCGGGCCGGGGCCGCCGTCCGGGCCTGATCCTGTGCGGGGACCTGGGGCTTGTCCTTGACCGGCGCGGGCTGCTGGGAAGTCTTCTTCTTGGCCATGATCGCTCCTCTGCGTGCATGAAAGTGCCGCCGTCACGGCGGCTTCGTCCTGTGCGCTGTTCCTTGCGCTGTGAAAGTGGGGGCAAGAGTAGCCGCAGGCAGGTAAAGAGGCAAGTCTGCCCTGCCTGCGGCCCTGTCCGGCATTCTGTGCCGGACCTAGTTGAAACTGAGGGTCGCCCGGCCCTGTTTGAGCATCATCCGGGCCAGCGGCAGGTCGCGCCACCACAGGGCGGCCTCGTTGCCCGCAAGGCCGGTCTGGCGGCTCTGGCCGCTGAGCAGGGCCGTGATGTCGCTGATGTCGTCCAGCACCAGGCTGTGCGCCGGGTCGGGGACGGCGGGCAGCAGGCAGCGCAGACGGGGCGCCATGTGCAGGCGGCCGCCTGCCATGCGGCCCAGCAGGGCGCCCTGCCAGGTGAAGCCCTGCGGCAGCAGCAGGTCGGCATGGGCCGGGATGAAGCGCACCTGCTCGCCGTAGATGCGTGCCTCACCGGCGGGCAGACGGTCGGGATCGCAGCAGGGCCCGGCCAGGGCGCTGCGGGGCACCACCTGGCCCTGGGGCAGGCCAGGACGGGCATCGCGACGGCTGCGGCCACGGGCCGCGTTACGGGCGGCCGTGCGGGCATCGGGCTCGGCGGAGAGGGGCGGCAGTTCGGGCAGGGGGGCGTCCGCGGGCTTGCGCAGCAGGGCCACATAGAAGCCCTGGGCCGCCGAGCGTTCGCCGTCCACGCGCAGGGTGCCCTCGCCGCCGGGGCGCTGTTCCCAGACGAAGCCCTCGAAGGGCGTCAGGTGTTCGCGCACCAGTCCCAGCTCCCCTTCGGCAAAGCGCACCTGCGCTTCGTTCTCGTCATCGTTGGTGGTGCAGGTGGAGAAGACCACGCGGCCGCCGGGGCGCAGCAGGCGCGCGGCATGGGCCAGCAGCAGCTGTTGCAGGCCCACCAGGCCCTTGAGCTTGTCGCCCTGCCAGAGCTTGAGGACCTGGGGGTTCTTTTCCACCGTGCCCCAGCCGGAGCAGGGGGGATCCAGCTGGATGGCGTCCCAGGTGCCGGGCGTCAGGGGCAGGGCCTGGCCCTCGAAGGAGCAGGTGCCCACATGCGGCAGGTTGCAGGCGTGCAGGTTGGCCCGCAGGGTGGCCAGACGGGCGCGGGAAAGCTCGTTGCCCAGCACGAAGCCGTCGGGGCCGGTGAGCTGGCCCAGGAAGCCCGTCTTGCTGCCCGGGCTCGCGCACATGTCCAGCACTGCTTCGCCCTGCCGCGGCGCCAGGGCCAGGGGCGGCAGCATGGAAGACCTGTCCTGGATATAGATGTAGCCGAAAAAGGCGGCCAGCGAGGAGCCCAGCGGCCGCGGTTCGCACAGCAGGCGGCGGCAGAAGGGCGAGAACGGCTCGGGTTCGAACTCATAGCCCTGGGCGCGCAGCAGGCTCTCCACCTGCGGCATCTGCTCCGGAGGGCAGACCAGACGAAAGGAACGCCCCGTGGGGCGGGAAGGATTGGCGGTACTCATGGGCCTTTCTTATCTGTTCCGTCTGGAGGGGGCAAGAGCGTCCGCGGCAGGAGGCCGAAGGAGCGCAGGGCCGCGCCGGAACAGCGGATACGGCTTTCAAGTTGCGCGGCAGGCCAAGTGTCGCTATAGTTCCGGTGCCGCAGGCCGTACGGCACCTGCCGCGACAGCGGCAGAGACCCCGGCCGGGCGAGCCCTCCTGTGCGAGGGCGGTCGACGTACGCAGAGAACTGCAAGGAGATTTTGAATGAAATTTGCCATGAAGCTGGCGTTTGCCGCCTGCCTGATGCTGGTGATGGGCCTCCAGGCCCAGGCTGCCCAGGCAAAGTCTTTCGTGCTGCTGCCTTTTGAGGTGCACGCGCCCCAGAACTACAGCTACCTGTCCAAGGCCGTGCCTTCCACGCTGATGGGTCGTCTCAGTGCCACGGGCGCTACGGGCACCATGGGCCCCCGTGCGGCCGGCTCCGCCGCCGAAGCCCGCAAGTTCATCGGCGGTGCCGACTATGCCCTGTGGGGCACGGTGAGCGTCATGGGCAATGACTGCACCATCGTCCTCAACAGCGTGGACAAGAAGGGCTCCACCTGGACCAATACGGCCCAGGGCCCCATGAGCGCCCTGAACGCCACGGTGCAGCGCCTCGCGGGCGCCTTCTCCTCCGAGGTGCTGGGCGTCGCCGGTGCCGCCGCTGCCAGCCGCGGCGGCCGTTCGGACATCATCCGCAACGAGACCGGCCAGACGGAATCCTACCTGAACCCCCAGTTCCGCTATCAGGGCAACTCCGCCGACGGTTCCCGCATCCGCAGCCAGCGCCTCAAGGACGAGATGGTGGACATGGCCGTGGCCGACTTCAACGGTGACGGCCGCAACGAGATCGCTATCCTGCACGACCATCGCCTGGTCATCTACAAGTGGGGCAACGACGGCCGTCTGGGCAAGCTGGGCGAGATCACCATCTCCCGCAGCAACCTGAACTTCTCCATGCGTGCCATCGACCTCAACCGCGACGGCGCCAAGGATCTGGTGGTGGCCACCTTCGAAGAAGAGAACAACCGCCCCTACACCTACTTCTACGGCTTCCGCGGCAACAAGTTCACGGAAGTGGCCAAGCGCTGCTCCTACTTCGCCAGCGTCATCAACCTGCCGCCTTCCTACCAGCCCACGCTGGTGGGCCAGGGCTGGGACTCCATCAAGCTGTTCGCCCCCGGCGTGCACATCATGGTCAAGCAGAACGGCTCCTATGGGCTGGGCCAGCGCATCAACCTGCCCAGCGGGGCCAACGTCTTCAACGTGGCCTGGCTCCCCGGCAAGAACGGTGACCAGCTGGTCATGCTGACCGACGACGAACGCCTGAAGATCTTCCAGGGCGCCAACCAGACCCTGATCCATACCACCATGGAACGCTTCTCCGGTTCCGCCACCGGCATGGAACACTACAAGGGCATGCCGGGCCTGGGCGTGGACCGCAACTACCAGATGCCCAGCAAGTACTTTGCTCCCATGCGCCTCATCGTGGCCGACATCGGTCATACCGGCGAATACACCCTGCTGGTCAACAAGCCCATCTCCACGGCGGCCCAGATCTTCGACCGCTACCGCTACTTCCCCCAGGGCGAAGTGCACGCCCTGTTCTGGGATGGCGTGGGCCTGGGCCTGAAGTGGAAGACCCGCCGCATCCGCGGTTCCGTGGCGGCCGTGGACCTGGCCGACTTCAACAACGACGGCATCCTGGACCTGGTGGTGGGCCTGAACACCTCGCCCGATCTGGGTGTGGGCAGCCGTCAGTGCATCGTCACCGCCTATCCGCTGGACGTGTCGCAGATGAACCCCAACGCTCCTGCCGACCTCAGCGATTTTGAAGTGACCCCCAACTACTAACACGTAAGAGGATGCAGCCCCGTTCCGTGTCGCAGCGGCACGGGACGGGGCTTTTTCAGCAGCTCCGGCTGCCGGAAAGTTTTCCGTATGTCTATTTTTCAGGGAGGAGAGGTTGTGCGCATCCTGGTTATCGGTTCTGGCGGGCGTGAGCACGCCCTGGTGTGGAAGCTCAAGCAGAGCCCTCGGGTAAGTGAAGTTTTTGTGGCCCCCGGCAACGGTGGTACGGCCCGTGAGGGCGCCATCAACGTGGCCGTGGACGCCGGAGACCTGGACGCTCTGGTGGAACTGGCCCGCAAGGAAAAGATCGACCTGGTGGTGCCCGGTCCCGAACTGCCCCTGACCAAGGGCATCACCGACCGCATGCGTGAGGCCGGCATCCCCTGTTTCGGCCCGGATGCCTACTGTGCCCGTCTGGAAGGCAGCAAGGCCTTCGCCAAGGACGTCATGAACCGCGCCGGTGTGCCCACGGCCCACAGCCAGGTCTTCACCGATCCCGACAAAGCCAAGAACGCCGTGGTCAAACTGGGCGCCCCCCTGGTGGTCAAGGCCGACGGCCTGGCTGCCGGCAAGGGCGTGGTGGTGGCCATGACCACCCAGGAAGCCCTGGATGCCGTGGACGACATCATGTGCAAGCGTGCGCACGGTGCCGCCGGTGCCAAGCTCGTCATCGAGGAGTTCCTCGTGGGCGAGGAAGCCTCCTTCCTGTGCCTGTGCGACGGCAAGACCGCCGTGCCCCTGCCTTCCGCCCAGGACCACAAGGCCGCCTATGACGGCGACCAGGGCCCCAATACCGGCGGCATGGGCGCCTACAGCCCCGCCCCCATCCTGCCCTACAACGAGGCCGAAGCCATGGCCGATACGGTCATCCGTCCCATCCTGGCCGCGCTGGCCAAGGACGGCCATCCCTTCGTGGGCGTGCTCTATGCCGGCCTGATGATGACCGAGAACGGCCCCAAGGTGCTGGAATACAACACCCGTTTCGGTGACCCCGAATGCCAGCCCCTGCTGATGCGTCTGGAAGGCGATCTGGTGCAGATCATGCTGGACTGCATCGAGGGCAAGCTCCGTCCCGAGAGCCTTTCCCACACCTCCCAGACCGCTCTGGGCGTGGTCGTGGCCGCCGAAGGCTATCCGCATTCCTATCCCAAGGGCATGGTCATCGAAGGTCTGGACGAAGCCGACGCCCTGCCCGGCGTCAAGGTCTTCCACAGCGGCACCAGCATGGACGGTGACAAGACCCTTTCCAGCGGCGGCCGCGTGCTCTGCGTGACCGCGCTGGGCGATACCCTGGCCGACGCCCAGGCCCGTGCCTATGAGGGCGTGAAGGCCATCCGCATGGACAAGAGCTTCCACCGCAGCGATATCGGCCAGAAGGGCATCCGCCGTCTGGAACAGCTGGCGCAGGAAGAAAAGTAAGCAACCGCGGCCTTATGCCGCCATAAAGGAACATCTATGGCTCAAGTCGTCATCATGATGGGCTCCAAGTCCGATGAAGAAAAGGTCAGCCCCTGCGTGGACGTGCTGCGTTCGCTGGGCATCTCCTATCTCTTCACGGTCAGCTCCGCCCACCGTACCCCCGAGCGCACGGAAAAGATCCTGCGCGAACAGGAAGCCGCCGGCGCCAAGGTCTTCATCTGCGCCGCCGGCATGGCCGCGCACCTGGCCGGTGCCGTGGCCGCCCGCACCACCCGTCCCGTCATCGGCATCCCGGTCTCCGGCGGCCTGATGGGCGGCATGGACGCCATGCTCGCCACTGTGCAGATGCCTCCCGGATTCCCCGTGGCCACCGTGGCCATGGACAAGGCCGGTGCCCGTAACGCCGCCTGGCTGGCCGCCCAGATCCTGGCCGTGGCCGATCCCGCGCTGGATGAAAAGATCCGCGCCGCCCGCGCCAAGATGCAGGCCGGTGTGGAAGAAGCCGCCGCCGAGATCGAAGCCAAGTACGGCTGCTAGCCGGCCGGTACACCAGCAAACAAAAAGCCCTCCGTTCGCGGAGGGCTTTTTGTTTGGCAGCGGCCTGGCTGCATCACATATCCTGAAACAGAAAATCCCGGAGACGGGGAGCTGCCCGCTTCCCATACCTGTCCGTCATGCCGGATCGTCCCGGTCCATGCCCGGATGGCGGCTCCTCCGGCCAGTGACGGGGACCGGCCGGTCAAACCGGAGAAAGGTTTTTTCGGGGCGGGGGAGAGTTTGAGAGGGGGAGGGGCAGTTTTTGCCCCAAAAACGCCCCTCTCCCTCTCAACGAAGCATCATTGCCCTAAAAACAGCACTTGCCGTCCAGACCGCAGGCAGCGCCCTGGGCGACGGGGCTTTCGCGGACACCGCGCAGGGCATCGTCCAGCTTGGCCCGGACGCTGGCGTAGTCGCTGTAACCGCGGGCCAGCAGGGTGCGCTGGCCGTCGTGCTCCAGATACAGGGTCGGATAAAGGAGGAATTCGTCCATGACCTCCTCGGCTTCGGCGGCGTCATGCCGGGCGGCGCTCCGGATGGCGGGGTCCGCCATGGCGGTGGTCAGGGCGTCGGCGGGCGTTCCCGCAGGCAGCCAGGCGGCCGCGATGGCAGCCTGTTCCCCGGCGGCCATGACATCACGGCCCTGGGCATAGAAGGCCATCTGGAAGGCCTCCATCTGTTCCAGCTCGTGACCGGGGGCCAGATGGCGCAGGGCGGCCAGGGGCAGGTTCATGGCCGGGGAATGCATGAGCAGGTCCGGGCCCGTACCGGCCACGGCCTGTTCCAGGGCCTGGCGGAAATGTTCCGTGGACTGGCCGGTGGTCTCCTGCAGGCGGGCGAAGAATTCCCGGATGGTGGGGTATTCTTCCAGCATGCCGGTGAGGGTCTGGGGCTCGTCCATAAGGTTGCCGCCCAGCACGCGCACGGGCAGTTCGGGATGTTCCGCAGCCAGGCGGCGCATGACCGGCGCGAAGCCGTAGCACCAGGGACAAAATACGTCGGTGAGATAGAGGAGGTTCATGGCCGCAGCATACGCTTTTGACCGGGGAAGAAAAGGCCCGGCCGGAGCGGCATGGACAGAACTGGGGGCAGGTCTCTGGCATTGTGGGGAGCGCTGAAAAAACTTTTTTGATTTTTTTGTTGACAAGGAAGAGGCTTTTTGGCAATGTGCCTTCTTGCCGAGGGGCTGTAGCTCAGTTGGGAGAGCGCTTGAATGGCATTCAAGAGGTCAGGAGTTCAATTCTCCTCAGCTCCACCAAAAAAGGAAATCAGGGTTTGCGGAAACGCAGACCCTTTTTTCGTTTCTGGCACAGAAATCCAGACAGCAAAGCGCCGGAGCTCTGACGAGCCCCGGCGTTTCCGTATCCGGCTGAAAGAGTCTTCCGTGAGCCTATGCGCTCTAGCGCATGGCAGTTTTTTGTCTGGTACCCTTTGCAATAGCATCGGCAACCCGGCAGAAGGGGCCTGACTGTGCGTGCGCGCACACTGGATTCATGCGGCTTTGCTGTCCTATCAGGAGTGATTCTTACTTGTCAAAAAGGCAGGGTTGTGCTAGGGTATGCAGCAGCTTCGTGCCGGGAAAGGCACGTTCTTTCATGCAAGGAGACCCCATGCCCCGCAAGAAAAACACCTGTATGTATCTCGTGGCCGCCCTGCTGTTCCTGGGTGGTCTGGGCTATCTGGTCTTTTCCGGCCTGTCGGAGAATACCGTCTATTTCCTCAACGTCTCCGAAGCCAGGGCCGCCACGGCCGACAAGTTGCAGGCGGCCCGCCTGTTCGGCACCGTGGCCCCCGACAATCTGCTCAAGAACGTGGACGGCCCCGGGGCCAGCTTTTTGCTGCAGGACAAGGACGATGCGGGCCTGACCCTGCCCGTGGTCTACAAGGGCGCCGTGCCGGATACCTTCAAGGCGGGCGCCGAGGTCATCGTGGAAGGGGGCCTGCAGCCCGACGGCCGTTTCATGGCCAAGACCCTCATGACCAAGTGTCCTTCCAAGTACCAGAAGGAAAACCGCAAGAGCTAGGGCGGCGCAGGCCGTACCCTTCCTGACGCACGGCCGGGCCTCGGGGGCCGGTCGCGTCCTCACCGGAAATGTGCCGCCATGGCTGGTCGTGGCGTGCCCAAAGGAGCCCCATGTATTTCATTGCCTATGCCATGCAGCTGCTGACCCTGATCTGTGCTCTGGGCGGCAGTGCGCTGGCGCTTCTGCAGCTCTGGCAGCAGCGCGGCGACGCCCTGGCGCTGATCGAAAAGGTCCACTGGGCCATCACCGGCGCCCTTTCCCTGGCGGCGGCCCTGCTGCTGCACGCCCTGTTCTGGAACGACTTCAGCCTGGTCTATGTGGCCAGCTACACGGACCGTGTGCTGCCCGCCTTCTACCGCCTGACGGCCTTCTGGGCCGGGCAGCCGGGCTCCATGCTGTTCTGGGCCTTTTCCGTGGCCATCAGCGGCAGCATCTTTGCCCTGACGCCCGCCTACAAGCGCCTGACGCCCGCCACGCGGCTCTGGTACTGGGGCTTCTTCTACGCCATCATGGCCTTCTTCGCCCTGATCCTCTCCTGCTGGAGCAATCCCTTCGAGATGCAGTCGCCCGTGCCGCCGGACGGCAACGGCCTCAATCCTCTGCTGCAGAACCCCGGCATGATCTTCCACCCGCCGCTGCTCTTCCTGGGCTACGGCGGCTTCACCGTGCCCGCCTGTCTTGCCTTGGCCCAGAGCCTTTCCGGCGGTGAGGGCGAGGACGGCTGGCACCGTGTGACCCGCCCCGTGACCCTGCTGGCCTGGGCCTTTTTGACCGCGGGCATCATCCTGGGCATGTGGTGGGCCTATATGGAACTGGGCTGGGGCGGCTACTGGGCCTGGGACCCGGTGGAGAACGCCTCCCTCATCCCTTGGCTCATCAGCACGGCGGCCCTGCACACCCTCATCGTGCAGGAGCGCCGCAACAAGCTGCATCGCGTGAACGTGGCCCTGATGTGCCTGACCACCATCTCCGCCTTTTTCGCCACCTATCTGGTGCGCAGCGGCGTGGTGCAGTCCGTGCACGCCTTCGGTGACGGCAGCGTGGGCACGCCCCTGACGGTCTTCGTGCTGGGGGGCCTGCTGATCTCCTTCTGGGCGGCCTTCTCCGTGCCCGCGCGCGGGCGCGAGCTGGCGGGCATCGTCAGCCGCGAAGGTTTTTTGGTGATGGTCTGCTGGCTGCTGCTGGCCCTTTCGGTCATCATCCTCGTGGGCACCATGTGGCCGGTCATCAGCCTGCTCTGGACGCCGGAGCCCCACGGCCTGGACGCCAATTTCTACAACCGTGTCTGCGTGCCCCTGGGCATGCTCATCATGCTGCTGCTCATGGTCTGTCCCTGGCTGCGCTGGGACGGCGGCCTGCGTGACGCGCCGCGCTTCTGGCTCGCTCTGGGGGCCTTCGTGGCCTCGGGCGCCGCTTTCTTCTTCCTGGGCTATCGCCAGCCCGTGGCCCTGCTGGCCGCGGCGGGCTCCGTGGCCTGTCTGGCCGGGCTGCTGGCCAGCCTGCCTTCCCTGCCGGGCAAGGGCGGCTGGCGCGCCGTCGGCGCCGCGGGCCTGCATGTGGGCCTGGCGGTGCTGGTGCTGGGCATGGCCTTCTCCGGCCCCTACAAGCAGGAATACGACCTGCTCTTCCAGAACGGCAAGGGCGTGCAGCAGGCCGGCGCCTACCGCGTGGAGCTGCTGGAGGCCCAGCAGGGCCGCGCCGTGGACCATGACTATCTGGAAGCGCGCCTCAAGATCTATGAAGGCGACACGCTGCTGGGCGAGCTCAAGCCGCAGCGCCGCATGTACGACAAGTTCGGTACCATGCAGTTCTCCGAAGTGGACGTGGTCCCCGGTCTGGGCAACGAGCTGTATGCCTCCTTCCTGGGCCTGGACGAGAACGCCTCGGTGCTGATCCGCTTCAGCGTGGAGCCCCTGGTCAACTGGATGTGGATAGGCGGCACGCTCATGTGCCTGTTCCCCTTCCTCATGCTGGCCCGCGGCCGCAAAAAGCAGACGCCCGAAGCGGGGAGCGACGCTCCCGCCGACAACGGGCCGCAGGCCTGAGGCCGCCATCATGCTGCGTCTTGAGAACCTGGCCAAGCTCTACGGCCTCAAGGTGGTCTTCAAAGGGGTGAGCTGCCGCTTCACGGCGGGCAGCATCACCCTGCTGGCCGGGGGCAACGGCGCGGGCAAGAGCACGCTGCTGCGCATCATCGCCGGCCTGTCCCGTCCCTCGGCGGGCGAGGTCATCTTCGACGGCACGGGGGCGGGCGGCGTCGCCCGTGAAGACGGGCCGCGCCTGGCCTATCTGGGGCACGCCACCTTCGTCTATCCGGGCCTGAGCGCGCTGGAGAACCTGCAGTTCTGGGCCCGGGCCCACGGCCTGCGCCCCTCGCGGGCGGAGCTCCTGGCCCTGCTGGAGCATGTGGGGCTGGCCGCCCATGCCGAAGAGCGGGCCGGGGTGTTCTCGCGCGGCATGGCCCAGCGCCTGAACCTGGCGCGGGTGCTGCTGCTGGACGCGGATCTTGTGCTGCTGGACGAGCCCGGCACCGGCCTGGACGTCAATTCCATGGCCCTGGTGCGGCGCGAGATGCTGGCCGCCCGGGAGCGCGGGGCCTGCGTCATCGTGGTCAGCCACGATCTGGCGGGCGACAGCCCCCTGGCCGACCGCCTGCTGCTGCTGGAGAACCGCCGCCTGGCCTATGACGGGCCGCCGCAGGGCCTTGCCGCCGTGGATTCCGTGCTCAACGCGGCCACGGGGGATGTGGCGGCGCCCACTGCCGGGGAGGTTCCCGCATGATATCCTTTGCCTTGACCGTGGCCCGCAAGGACCTGCTGCTGACCTTCACCCGCGGCAGCGGGCTGGTGCAGGGCCTGCTGCTGGGCCTGTTGCTGCTGTTCGTGTTCAGCCTGTCGCAGGGCGTGGGCGAACGCATGAGCCCTCAGGGCGCGGGCGCCGTGTTCTGGCTGGGCTCGGCCTTTTGTCAGGTGCTCATCTTCAATACGCTCTATGCGCTGGAAGAGGCCAACGGCGCGCGTCTGGGCCTGTTGCTGGCCCCGGCCCCCATACAGGCCGTGTGGCTGGGCAAGGCCCTGGCCGGGCTGCTGCTCTTGCTGGTGGCCCAGATGTTCTTTTTGCCCGCCGCCGTGGTCTTCCTGTCGCAGGAGATAGGCGCGCTCTGGCCCGTGGGCCTCGGCACGCTGCTGCTGGTGGACGTGGGCATGTGCGCCCTGGGTTCGCTGCTGGGCGCGCTCTCGCAGGGCGGCGCGGCGCGCGAGTCCCTGCTGAGCATCGTGCTCTTCCCCCTGCTGGTGCCCCTGCTGCTGGCGGGGATCGGCGTGGCGGCCCAGGTGTTCGGTGCGCCCGCGCCTGACGGCCCGGCCTCGTGGATAGGGCTGGCCGCCGCCTTCGACGGTGTCTTTCTGGCTGCCGGACTGCTGCTGTTCGGCTTCATGTATTCGGGAGACGAATGATGCAACGCGCCTTTTCCGTGTGGCCCCTGCTGCTGGTGTTGCTGGGCGGTGCGGCCCTGGCCGTGTGCCAGTGGCTGATCTTTTTCTATGCCCCTGTGGAAGCCCAGCTGGGCCTGATGCAGAAGGTCTTCTATACCCATCTGCCGCTGGCCTGGTGGGCGCTCATCAGCTTTCTGGTGGTCTTCGTGGCGTCCATCGTCTACCTGATCCGGCGTTCCCCGGCCGCTGACCGCGTCTGCGCGGCCGCTGCCGAAGTGGGCGTGCTGCTGGCCGGTCTGGCCCTGGTCACGGGCATGATCTGGGCCCGCCGCTCCTGGGGCGTCTGGTGGACGTGGGATCCCCGCCTGACCACCACGCTGGTCATGTGGTTCATCTATGCGGGCTATCTGGTGCTGCGCGGCCTGGACCTGCCGCCCCAGCGCAAGCGCATGATCTGCGCCGTGGTGGGCGTGGTGGCCTTTCTGGACGTGCCGCTGGTCTTCCTTTCGGCCCGGCTGTGGCGCTCCATCCATCCGGCGGTGTTCGCCTCCAAGGGCGGCGGGCTGGAACCTGAGATGAAGCTGACCGCCATCGCCTGTGTGGCGGCCATGGGCCTGTTCTGGGCGGGCCTGGTGTGGCTGCGCACCCGCCAGCTGGGCCTGCGCGACCGGCTGGACAGCCTGCGCCTGCAGGCGGAAGACTGATTTTCGGTCCCCGGCCTGTCCCGTCCGCCGTATGCGGCGGGATGACGGCCGCGGATGCGCCGCTCCCGGGGAGCGGACAGGCGGAGCCGTGCTCCGTCCGGGCTCGGTGAGCCCTGTTTTCAACGGATACAAGCGGGATCCCCGCTTTCAAGGAGTGCCCTATGGACAGCAATTTCCTGTGGCTGGTGGCGGCCGGTGCCGCCGTCTGGCTGGGTCTGGCCGCGTACCTGGTCTTCATGGGCTGTGCCCAGCGGCGTCTGGATGCCCGTCTGCGCCAGATGGAGATCCTGCATGACTGATAGCCGTCTTTCCTTCACCGCCCGCGCCATCATCCTGCTGCTGGGCCTGAGCCTGCTGGTCATGCTGGGCGTCACCATCAAGGAACGTGTCAGCAATCCGCACCTGGTGACCGAACGTCCCACGGCCCCGCAGGGCATGGGACAGGAACAGAACCTGCTGGCCAGCCTGATGCAGAAGGTGGCCGCCGAGCCCACCAACAAGGATGCCCTGATGCATCTGGCCGAACACCTGATGGCCACCCAGGAATGGGACGCCGCAGCCACCTTTGCCCAGCGCGCCGTGGCTCTGGACGTCAACGATCCCCAGCCCCTCTACATGCTGGGCGTCATCCTGCACAATCAGGGCAAGCCGCAGGAAGCGGCCGCGACCCTGGAAAAGGTGGTGGCCCTGCGGGACGACGCCACGGTGCGTTACAGCCTGGGCGTGCTCTACAGCTACTTCCTGCAGCAGAAGGACAAGGGGCGCGCCCATTGGGAGGCCGGCCTCAAGGATCCGAAGATCTCGCCCGAGATGCGGCAGGCCATCGAAGAAGAGCTGAAAAAATAACCCCTTCCCCATCAAACACCAAAAGGGCGCCCTTGGGCGCCCTTTTTTCATGCCCTGTGGCCGACAGAGATGGAGGCTACGTTGAGGCCCCCTCCCCGCCGTCTCCAGCCTTTGCCCGGCATCCTCTCCTTCCGGCCCGTTCCGGGGCAGGCAACCTGCCTTCTTTATTAAAATTTCCTTTGTGGTTTGAGACCTCTCCCTTCAGGGAGACAGTCCGCACGCCCCCTATCCGTCGGCTGCGGAGGCGGTAGCCGTTGCCCGCACCAGCGGGCTTACGGATATCGACAGCGCTTTCATGGGCTGTCTTGCCGCGTAACACATTGCTGTCTTTATCCGTAGCTTCCTGCGTCGCAACGGCT